>CEPH01068661.1_pt1 | contig 17756 bp, 19 predicted proteins | sample 530571 | NCBI WGS metagenome assembly CEPH01 (sample SAMEA2620413, study PRJEB7988) | marine metagenome | biome: marine biome (ENVO:00000447); feature: surface water layer (ENVO:00002042); material: "saline water (ENVO:00002010), including plankton (ENVO:xxxxxxxx)" | depth 5 m | reverse complement strand
TAACAGCGTCCACGCCGCCCAAACCAAACGGACTCACTCATCTAGGGCGCAATCCGAACCACCAGGATTCGCTGTGAACAGCCGTCCGGTTTCTGCAGGAGGGTGTCCCCCTGGCTGCGTCGCAGAAGCATCAGCTCGGCTGGATGAGCGGACGACGCCAAGAGGTCGACGGCGCCCAGCCGCAGCTTGCGGCAGTTGGCGCGCACGGCGACGCGCGAGAGCCGTTCGCTTGGACGCGCGGGTTGCGCGCGTACGGGGTTGAGTGGCTGACGAGTTGGCTTAGTTACTGTTGCGGCTGGGCTTCGGCGAGCAACGTCCGGGCCTGTTCGAGATGGTCCGGGCTGGTCATGACGTCCCAGTGTTCAGCGGCGAGTTGCTGTACGGATGAGAAGTCGCGGCCGCCCCTCCAGATGCCGTGCCCTGCGAGACCGAAGATCGCTCCCCAGAGCGCGCCGAGGCCGACCGCCCACAGTGCCGTCCAGAGCCAGAGAATCCCTGGCGTGAACAGGGACAGTACGAGTCCGATCAGCAAGCCGAACCATGCCCCGCTCGCCGCGCCGTAGCCGGCGGCGCGAGCGAACGTCATGCGCCCGGTCACCTGCTCTTCGATCCGGACATTCCAGCCGACGATCGAGACGTGCTCAACGGGGAAGTCGGCATCGGCGAGCTTGTCCACGGCGGCCTGCGCGGCCTGATAATCCTCGTAACGGGCGAGGAGTGCACGAGCGGGCGTGGTTGCGTTGTTCTCGGTCATCAGAGTTTCTCCTTTCGAAGGTGCGGTTATCGGTGGTGCGCCATACTCAGCGAATCGACGCCGGGCGTCGGTGATCTCCGCGTTCGTCGGCGAGTTCGAGCAGTCGCCGCACACGTTGAGACGTCGGCGGATGCGTCCGGAACAATCCACCGAGCCCGTCGTCGGCGAGCGGGTTCGCGATCATCAAGTGGGCGTTCGCGGTGGTCGCAGGCGTGCTCACCAGCGGCGCGCTGTGCACGCCTGCCTCGATCCTCTGCAACGCCGCCGCCAACGCGAGCGGATCGTCGGCGAGCTCGGCACCGTCAGCGTCGGCCTCGAACTCGCGAGTACGGCTGATCGCGAGTTGAATAAGTGCGGCCGCGACCGGCGCGAGAACGAGCATGACGAGCGTCGCCAGCGGGTTCGGGGCATCCTCATCGTCGCCGCCCACCGGCAGGAAAAACGCAAAGTTGGCCAGCGAAGTGATCACGCCCGCGAGACCGGCGGCCACGCTCGAGACGAGGATGTCTCGATTGACCACATGGGACATCTCGTGCGCTAGGACGGCACGAAGCTCACGCCATGTCAGCAGCCGCAGGATTCCTTCGGTGACGCATACCGCCGCATGACGTGGGTCACGACCCGTGGCAAACGCGTTCGGCTGCGGCAACGGGCTGATATACACCTTCGGCATCGGCACGCCCGCAGCATCCGACAGCTCCCGCACCGTCGCAATGAGAGTGGGCGCCTCCCACTCACCCACGCGACGCGCTCCCATCGCGCGCAGCGCGAGACGATCCGACCAGAAGTAGGCGGCACCGTTCATCGCCAGCGACAAGAGCGCCGCGACCGCGAGGCCCGAGCCGCCAGCGATCGCATACCCTGCTACGAGCATCAACGCGGACAGCGCACCCAACAGGACAGCTGTCTTGAGCCCGTTCCAACGACGCATTGGACATCAACCTCCCCGGCTCATTAAACTTGCGTCGCTACGTGTCAAGTTTAACGTGGCTCCGTCTATCCTTCAACTCGATCTGCGAGTAACCTGCTACTCTAGGTGAAGGTTTTCAGGCTCAGTATGTGCAGCACGCAAGCGTTGATCTTGCCCTCGGCTGCGCACCGGTGCCGCGAGGTCCCACCTCGTGCTCCGGAAGTCATCGCAGCAGCGCGGTGGGCGACTTCGAGCAGGCGAGGCATCTGAGATTCAGCGAATGAGGCGATGAGGATAAGGAGGAGCTGGGGATGACGAAGCAACCGGGTGAGGATCCTGAGGTTCCCCTCGAGGATGCCCTGGAGCAGGACATAGATGCGGGCCCCGGCGCGGCGGACGACCGGGCCGCGACCTCGGTGCCGCTGCCGGAAGACGCCGACCCGATTGACGCATGGGAGCAACGGATCGAGACTCCCCTCGACGATGAGGATCAGCGGGAGCTCTAGAGACGAGTCAAGAGATCGTCGGCCGGCCCAATCTTCCGACCGAGTCGGCGTCAGGCCGTCGGTCGCGACCGCAACTCGCTGATCTCGTGCTCGAGGGCCTCGACCCTTCGCCGGAGGGCGAGAACCTCTCTGACGCCAGGAAGCGTGACCCCGGCCTCGGTGAGGTCCTGGACCTCGCGAAGCCTCTCGACCTCGTGACGCGAGTAGCGCCGTTGACCACCATCGGAGCGCTCTGGGGACACGATGTCCTCGTCGTCCAGTCGACGAAGCGCAGCCTGCTGCATGCCGAGCAGGGTAGCCACCTGGCTGATCGTGTAAATGGGGGCGTCGTCCTGGTACAGGGGCGGCATCGCTTCGCTGCTCTTTACCTCCGCCATCTCTCATTCCTTCTTCTCCATCGTGCATCTCACGGACGCATCTTTGAACACGCGGACGGCGACTGGGTCCGGCCGCTCAGTTTCGAATCACACGAGCGTGATGCTGGTCGGCCTCCACGTCGACCCTCCCGGAACCGAGTGGCAGACCGCGGATCTGCACCTGTCCGATCATCGCAGGAACTGGCGCCACCGTCACAAGCGCGCCACGCTCGTCGGCGTCCAACGCGAGTGCGATCCTGAGCAGCTCGAAGGGTGTGGCCGCCGACCATGCCTGCGGTGAACAAGATGTGGGATACGGAACCGGCACCGGCTTGTCGCGACGGTCGAACCCGCAGAACAGCTCGGGAAGACGGCCACCGAACGCCTCGAGAGCGTCGAGAAGACCGGACAGCACGCGGATCGCCGCGTCTTCGCGCCTGTACCTGATCATCCCCGCAGCGGCGATGACGGAATCGTGCGGCCACACGGAGCCGTTGTGGTAGCTCGCCGGGTTGTATCGGGCGGAACGGTCCGAGAGCGTGCGAATGCCGAAGCCGGTGAACATGTCCGGCGCGACCAGCCGGTCGATGACGGCGTCCGCGACGTCGTCGTTCACGATGCCTGTCCATAGGCAATGCCCAATGTTGGAGGAGATCACCGTGACGGGCCGCTTCTTCGCGTCGAGCGCGAGGGCATAGAAACCCTCCTCCGGCATCCAGAATGCGTCGTGGAAACGACGTCGCAGCCTCTCCGCGTCTTCGCGGAAACGTTGCGCCTCGGCCGCAGAACCGAGAGCATCCTCGATCTCCGCAGCCGCGAGATAGGCCGCATAGCAGTACCCCTGCACCTCCGCGAGCGCGATCGGCGCTTCCGCGACGGAACCATCGGCATGGGCGATCGAGTCTCCGCTGTCTTTCCATCCCTGGTTCAGGAGCCCGCGGTCGGTGCTCCGCTTGTACTCCACGAACCCGTCTCCATCGCTGTCGCCGTAGGTGCGGATCCAGTGCACCGCAGCGTCCACGGCAGGCTTGAGCTCGGCCAGCTCTTCCAACGGGACCCCCCACCTCAGTGCCCGGCCCACCAGCATCACGAACAGCGGCGTCGAATCCACCGAGCCGTAGTACACGCTTTCGCCCCCCAGGGTGAGGGAGAGATCCGCGCCGTGCCGGACTTCGTGGAGAATCTTGCCCGGCTGCTCCTCAGCCATCGCCAGCTCCCTCGTCCCCTGTAGCCGCGCAAGCATTCGGGCGGTCCCGAGCGCCAATCCGGGAGCGTAGGGAAGCATCATCCAGCTGGTGATCAGAGCGTCACGCCCGAAGAGGGCCATGAACCACGGCGCGCCCGCCGCGACCACCTGGTCCTCGGGATGCTCGGGGTCCACGATCCGCAAGGCACCGAGATCACGTTCGCTGGTCGAAAGAGCCTGGGCGAGCACGGTGTTGCCGACCTCGATGACCGGTGCCGCCTCGTGCCATCCCTGCATCCGCCGCGCAGGCTCGGTATGGGCCAGCGGCCGGTCAAGGGGGAAAGACGCCGCCAGTTCGTCGCCTGCGACGATCGGAAGAACCTCGACACTGGTCTGCCACTGTCCATGAGCAGGCACCACCGTGCGGAAGGTGAGGACCCCTGGAACGGCCTGCGCTCCCGGCGCGTACACGCGCACCCCGCGCTCCTCTCCTGACGACGCGGACACGAGGAAGGAGACCGAGTCAGAGCTCGCCGTCGACGAGACTCCGAGAGCGCGCACGGGTCTCGACTCCTTCACCTCGAAGAGGTCGGCGAAATCGGCATCGAGATGCAGAACGATGTCGAGTCCTGCAGACTCGGCCCCGAAGTTGGACACCACGATGTCCTCCCGCATGCCCTGCCCGACCATCCGATGGCGCTCGACGATCACCGTGGGCTCGACCTGTCCCGGTCGGGTGGGGATACGACCCACGAAACGGCACTCGAAAGGCTCAGCAGGCAGCACGGTGAGCGGCTCGACCTCATGCCCGTCGATACGCAACTGCCACCGCGAGAGCACTCTGGTGTCCCTCACGAACAGCCCGTCGCTGCGGTGGGGGACGATATCCCCGTTGGGCTGCGACACGCAGAACGAGGAGCCTTCCACCAACGTCACGGAGCCCTGGAGCTGCGGAACCGCTCCGATCCCGTGGGGTCCGGGCTGATCATCACCGACCAGGCCTCGCGCTTCCAGGTCTGCTTCGGAAGCCACTTCGCGCTCCTTCCTCACTCGAACTCTCGCTCGAGACCACCATACCTATACTTGTAACGGTAAGTTACATGGATCTATAGTGCGAGCAACTCTTCGATGGGGAAGGGAGATGTGATTCCGGGAACGAACACTCTTGGGAGTAACTCATGTCACTCATCGTCGAACGGCAAGACACCGCGACACCGCACGAGAGCGGGCAACCGCTCAAGATCGGCATGATCGCGCCGCCATGGTTCGAGCTTCCCCCCGCGGGATACGGAGGCACCGAGACTGTCGTGGCCGGACTGGTCGACCAATTGGTCGACCGCGGGCACGAGGTCACCCTCGTCGGGTCCGGCAGGTCCAGAACGCGCGCACAGGACTTCAGACCCGTGTACGACACGCCTCCGTCGCATCTGCTCGGATCGAGCGTGATGCCCGAGCTCGTGCTCGCCGCCGAAGTAGGACGGATCATGGACGAACTCGACGTGGACATAGTCCACGATCATTCCGCGGCCGGCCCGCTGCTCGCGCGGCACCGACGACAGCCCACCGTCGTGACCATGCATGGTCCGGTCGCCGGTGAGAACGGTGATTACCACCGTCGCCTCGGATCGACGGTCGGCATCATCGCGATCTCCGACGCCCAGCGACGACAGGCACCAGAGCTGAACTGGGTGGGCACCGTCCACAACGCCATCGATGTCGCGGCCTTCCCCTTCCGAGAGCAGAAGTCGGACACGGTGCTCTGGCTGGGTCGGTTCAGCCCCGACAAGGGAGCGCACGTCGCCATCGAGACCGCCCGTCGCGCAGGGCGGAAGATCATCCTCGCCGGAAAGCTCACCGAACCCTCGGAGAAGGCGTACTTCGACCGAGAAGTCCGCCCCCTGCTCTCCCACGACGCCGAATACATCGGCGAGGCCGATACGCACCTCAAACGCGAACTGTTCGCGAACGCCGCGTGCCTGCTGTTCCCGATCCAGTGGGAGGAGCCCTTCGGGATGGTGATGGCTGAAGCGCTCGCCTGCGGCACGCCCGTGATCGCCACGCGCCGGGGAAGCGTCCCCGAGATCGTGCGACATGGGGAGAACGGTTTCATCGCCGACGCTGCCGACCAGCTCGTCGAGGCGGTCCAGCGCGCCTCGGAGATCGACCCGCATATGTGCCGGAACGATGCCGAGCAACGCTTCGACCTCCCCGTGATGGCCGCGGGATACGAGCGCATCTACCGCATGCTTGCCGAGGGAACCGCGGAGATTCGAACAATGACCGGGACCGCCGACGCATCGGAACCCCGGAGGCGGAGCGACAGGACATGACGGGACTGTCTGACTAACGGTGGATCTGGTCGGGCCTGACCGAAAGGAAGGGTGATGACCGATGTCATCGAGATGATCGATCCTGTGACGGGGGGAGATCATCGACGAGCAGCAGCTCGCGGAGCAGCTGCTGAAGCAAGCGAAGGAACGGGGCGTCGACCTCGTCGGCCCGGACGGGTTGCTGAACGGACTGACGAAGCGGGTGCTGGAGACGGCGCTCGAGGCGGAGATGACCGAGCACCCCGGCTATGAGAAGCACGCTGTGTCGACCAGCGAGAATGCGCGCAACGGGACGAGGTCGAAGACCGTGCTGACCGAGGTTGGTCCCGTTCAGATCGAGGTTCCTCGGGACCGGGACGGGTCGTTCGACCCGAAGATCGTCAAGAAGCGGCAGCGGCGGTTGACCGGGGTCGACGAGATCGTGCTCTCGCTCACCGCGCGTGGGCTGACGACCGGGGAGGTCGCCGCGCACTTCGACGACGTCTACGGGGCGTCGGTGTCCAAGGACACGATCTCGAGGATCACGGACAAGGTGATCGAGGAGATGACCGAATGGCAGAACCGGCCGCTGGATCGCGTCTATCCTGTGGTGTTCATCGATGCTCTGGTGGTGAAGGTCCGAGACGGCCAGGTGCGGAACAAGCCGTTCTATCTCGCCGTCGGCGTGACCGTGAACGGGGAACGCGACATCCTCGGGATCTGGGCCGGCGATGGCGGTGAGGGCGCGAAGTTCTGGCTCGGCGTGTTGACGGAGATCAAGAACCGTGGCGTCGAGGACGTGTGCATCGTCGTCTGCGACGGCCTCAAGGGTCTGCCAGAGTCGATCAACACGGCGTGGCCGCTCGCGACGGTGCAGACCTGCATCATCCATCTGATCCGTAACACGTTCCGGTTCGCGTCTCGCCATTACTGGGAAGAGATGGGCAAGGACCTGCGCCCTGTCTACACGGCGCCGACCGAAGCGGCCGCTCGTGAGCGATTCGTGGAGTTCGACGCGAAATGGGGTCAGCAGTATCCGGCGATCAGCAAGCTCTGGCAGAACGCCTGGAGTGAGTTCGTGCCGTTCCTGGACTGGGACGTGGAAATCCGACGGATCATCTGCAGCACGAACGCGATCGAGTCCCTCAACGCCCGGTACCGCCGCGCCGTGAGGGCGCGCGGGCATTTCCCGAACGACGCCGCCGCGCTGAAATGTCTCTACCTCGTGACCCGCTCGCTTGACCCGACCGGGCGCGGCAGGGCACGCTGGGCGACGAGGTGGAAGCCGGCACTGAATGCGTTCGCGATCGCATTCGAAGGCCGAATCGACTAACCATGCGCTCGGCCAGATCCACCGTTAATCGGACACACCCTGATGGACGTGTTCCCCGACCTCGGTGGCGTCGGGGGTGCTGCCCAGCTCCACGAGATCGTCGGCGCGCTGCTCATGGCTGTCCTCGTCACCGCTGTGCTCATGCTCATCGTCTGCGCCATCGCGTGGGCGGTCGCATCATCCTGTGGCAGTCACCAAGCCGCGACCAAAGCCCGCACAGGACTGTTCGCCGCGGTCGGCGCTGCGATGCTGGCCGGGGCCGGCGTGGCCTGGCTCAACTTCCTGCTGGACGTCGGCACTGGGCTCTGAGCCATGCGTTCCGCCGTGCGGATGCCATCGCCTAATTGGGTTCTGTCAGGTGTTGAGGGAACGTTCGACCCAGGCGCGCAGCTGCGGCGCGGGAACGGCGCCGACCATGCGGTCTACTTCTTCCCCGTCGCGGTAGACCAGAAGGGTGGGGATCGAGGAGACGGCGTGGCGTTGGGAGATGCGTGGCGAAGTGTCCGCGTTGACCTTGGCGACCTTGAGGCGTCCGGCGAGGTCGCGGGAGAGCTGGTCCACGACCGGCGAGATCTGCCGGCACGGGCCGCACCAGGGCGCCCACACGTCCACCAGCACGGGGAGTGTCGCCTCCCCGACCACCGTGTCAAACGAGTCATCGTCGGCGTCCACGAGCCAGGGCAGGTCGGTGTGGCATTTGGCGCAGCGCACCCTGCCCGGACGCGCCTGGGGCACGCGGTTCTTCGCCGCGCACCCCGGGCACGTCACGACGCTCACAGCCACACCCCGTGCCGGGCGAGGACGGCATGGACCTGGCGGAGGCTGGGCTCCATGAGCCACTCCCCGTCGATGTGCACGACCGGAGTGCGCAGCCGTCCGCCCGTTAGCGCCTCCAGGCGTGCATGCACGGAGGGATGGTCGTCGAGGTCGACGTAATCGTATCCGACACCTGCCCGATCCAGCGCCCGGCGGATCAGCTGCGTGATCCCGCACCAGCGGTTGCCGTAGATCGCCACCGGCACCGTTCGCGTGCGGGGCGCGCGCCGAGGGCGGGTGGGGGTGACATCCCAGATCGTCATCACTGCACCTCCTTGTCGTCGTTGTTGCGCTCGTTGTCGTCGTTGTGCTCCTCGACCGCGACGAGGTCGAGGGCGTCAACGAGCGCGTCGAAGTCCGGCAGCTCCTTCAGCCGCTCGGACACGTGAGCCCAGCGGATGATCCCGTCGGCGTCGACCAAGTAGACGGCGCGTTCGCTGTGCCCGTCGGCGTTCCGCCACACGTTGTACGCGCGGGCCGTCTCACCCCGTGGCTGGAAGTCGCTCAGCAGCGGGTAGCGGATGCCGCGCACCGCAGCCCACGCGCCATGACTGTAGATCGAGTCGACCGAGATGCCCAGCAGCCGGATGCCGCGGGATGCGAACTCGTCATACTCCTGTTGGTACAGCTCCAGTTGCACACTGCATCCCGGACTCCAGTCCAACGGATAAAACACCAGCGCCACCGGAGACCCGCGCAGCTCCGAGAGCCGCACGATCGTGCCGTCCGCGGCCGGGAGCGCGAAGTCCGGCGCCCGCGTCCCCGGCTCCAGACCCGTCGTCACCCGGGATCCGCCCATCGGAGGCGCGCTCCGATAGAGTTCGCGAACCGCAGCCAGATCGTCCGCAGGCTCTACGACGGGGGCGGTCTCGATGCTCGTCGCCGAGTCCAACAGATCGAAGGCGTCCATCACGCAACCCCCGTTCTCCGAGAACGGACGACGTGAACGGGAACGTTCCCGCGCATCCGGAGCCCGGGGCCCTTCCGGGCCCCGGGCAGCCACCGGGTCAGGAGTCGACCGAATGCGCGGGTCGGGCTTTTGGGTCCGCGACCTCCTTCTCGGCCACGCCCGCCCCGATCGCGTGCGGGGTAGAGGACGAGGATCCTTCGACGGCGACAGCGACCTTGCGCGGGAGCGCATCGGCTCTCACCGGCAGCGTGATCTTCAGAACGCCATCTCGATAGTCGGCCGCGATCGCATCCAGATCCACCTCGTCGCTCAGCGCAAGCTGCCGAACCACGCGCGCGGAACTGCGCTCGCGGACCAGCCAGCGCTCGCCGCGGTCCTCCCGTGAGGTATCGCGGTCCGCGCGGATGGTCAGCAGCCCCGCCTCAGCGGAGACGTCGATCGACGACGTGTCGAACCCCGGAAGATCGGCCTCCACTACATAACGATCATCCTCCCGGTAGAGGTTGATCGGCGCGGAACTCAGCGCAGACTCCGGGAACCCGGAGAAGAACGCCGAGCTGATCCGGTCCAGTTCCTTGAACGTATCGAACAGCATCATCACTCTCCTCTCGTGTATTGAGTCACCTCGACTCAAGTTTACTCTGGGTGACGCACGAGCACGCAGATTTATTCCCGCTCGCGCAGAAGAATCTCCGCGCCGAGAACCAGGCATCGTGCATCGCTGTCGCACCTAACTGTCGAGATCTATCTCGACAGCATCAAAAGTGTCCCGCGTCAAGTAGTTGGCAGGGTTTCTTCTCTTTCAAAGGTGGGGATGGTTGGGTCGGCCAGGCCCAGGTGCACGTCCATCGGCCGGTTCCAGGCGATCGCCTCGTGAGGCCGCTCGGCGTTGTACTCGACCCGGTAGTCCTCGGCGCGTTCGATCAGGGTCAGCGCGTCGGGGATCTCGTCGAGGAACAGTCGCTCGTACTTCAGGGTCCCGAACCCGCGTTCGCGTGACCCGTTCTGCCCAGGGCTCTTGGCCCGGGTGCGGACGTGCTTCAGCTCGGGGTGGCGCATGATGAACAGCTCGAAGTTCAGCGATCGGAAGGGGCCGCCGTTGTCCGTGACGATCGTCACGACAGGCAGCAGCTCACCCGTCTGCTCGTCGACCTGGTATTCGTCAACGAGCGGGTGCCCGAACATCGCCTCATAGTCGGCCAGAGCGAGCTCGATCGCGGCGATCGCCGTCGTACTGGTTCGCGGTCGGCGACACGTGGAACGGGTGCTCGACCTTCGAGTACCAGCCCCGGCACCCCGCGATCCGCCACGTCCCGCCCTGCGTGGTCTCGAACTCGCTGAAGTCCAACTGCCAGACCTGGTTCGGACCCGTCGGGTTCTTCGCAAACGCCGCCTTCCGATCCTTCGCCAGCTCGCGACGCTGCTTTTGATACTCCGACGGCAGGATCAGCCCGTCGTCACGCAGCAACCGCAGCGCGGCCGCCTGCGACACCTTGTGCCCGTCGTGTCGCGTCAGCGCCCAGATTTTGCGATGACCCCACGCCGGCTTCGCCAACGCGTGCTTGGTCACCAGAGGGCGGGCGGCGTTCCGCGCCGGTTGCGGCCACGGCCCCTTCGGCGGCTGCTCCTGGCGCGCTTTGGACTGCCAGCGCCGCCAGGTCCGTTCGGGCACGCCGATCAGCTCCACGAACCTCGACGTCGACACGCCCGCCTCGATGCGGATCACCTCGAGGTCTTCGAAGGGCCCAACCGGCCCTCCGCCGACTTCTTCCACACGCGGATCTCGACCGCCGCCTCACCGAGCGCCTGGGTCAGATCCGCAACCTCAGCCTCGAGCTGCTGCTCCCGCGACGACGGACCGGACCTGCCCGCCGCCAGGCCGGTCTTTCCTGCCTCAAGGAAGTCCGCCTTCCACCGGCCGATCGACTGCTCGCTGACCTTCTCACGCCGAGCCGCCTCGGCGATGGTCATCTCGCCGGCGAGGACGCTCAGCACGATCCCCGTCTTCTTCTCCACCGGGATCACTGGTGGTCTACCCATGGTCAAACTCTCCGCTCAGGACTCAATCAATCGTCCTGCCACAAAGTCTGACGCGCGACACTCAGACCCCAGCTCAGACCTCTCCAGATGGGGTCGGAGCATCGCCCTGCGCGGATTCTGGTCCACTCGACGGGCACCTTTTGGTGCACTTCGCGGGCAGCAACGCCGAACGAGATTGGTCCACTTCCGCGGTGGACGGACCGAGCAGCTCGAACGAGTGGACCAGGCAGTGACCACCCTCAGAAACGACGAAGCCCTGGTGAAAGTTGCCTACCACCAGGGCTTTTTGTCGGGATGACAGGATTTGAACCTGCGACCCCTTGACCCCCAGGTGCCACCATCAGTGCCCTTACCAACGTTGACCAGGGGTTTCCTGTTCCAGCGGAGTGCTCTGCGCGTCACATCTTGCAGGTCTTGCAGGCTGTTGGTCACTCGATTGGTCCACTCCGAATCCGAGAATCAGAAAGACTCTTCAAGGGATTGCCGGACGTGGAGAGGCGAGATGATCGGAACAACCGTCGGCGTGCCCGCCTCACTGATCCACGCACCCAATCTTGCGCCCGATAACGTCCCATCTGCGTGCCAGGTTCGACCCCTTGTATAGATCGACACATCGCTGTCCTCAAACTTCGCCGCCGTCTCGGCAACAGATATCAAACCGCACCGCGCCTCCAAGCCGTACTTGGACAGCGGGGCCTTTCCGACAACGTCCAGCAAGAGCTTGGACAGTCGAGCACTTTCGATCTCCGAGAGGTCGTCGGCTACGACGACAGAGCAATCGATGGTCCCGTAACCGGCTCGTGCCGGCTTGAAGTTTATCGACTCAACTTCCATCAGAACAGCACGCACTTGCGAGGTCGTGAAACCCGCTCGAAGGATTTGCTTCGCGAGATCCTTCGGATACTTGAGCATCCGTAGTTCGAGCAGCCGTTGAGTCATCATGCTGACGGGCTTGACCTCGGGCATCTCCTTCCGTACGGCTGGCGCGCTCTCTTGGAACAGGGAGACGTACTCGGCGTTCAGTTCAATACCCAGTCCTAGACGCCCCTGTTCGATGGCACCCCTCACAACGGCGCCACTGCCAGCGAAAGGATCGAACACAACATCGCCCTCATCTGATGAGAGCAGAACCATCCGCCGAACAAGCTCGGGGGGGAAGGGACATGCATGATGGAATGCGGCTTCGTCCCAGCTTCCCTGTACAGGGATAGGGATTTCCCAGACGTTGTCCGGAGTCATTCCCCACGGATTGTGTCGCTCCGGATACTTCACCCACCACGACTTCAAGTTTGCGGTATCCCGCAGACGATCTACATTGAACGTGAAACTATTTGATTTCACAAAGAACAGCACATACTCAAACCCATTCCGGAGTTTTCCGTGATGAGACCAGGGACGCGTCCGGTCCTTTCTCCAAATCACTACCTCCCGAAGCGTCCAACCAACGGACTCTGCCTGGGCAGCGAGTTGGAATGGCAACGGTATCAGTCGCGAAGATGCACCGCCTTTGGGGCGCTTCTCGAGCAGGCTATCCGCGACAACCCACATGGAGCCAGTGTCTAGCGTCCACTTGTGGACGCTCTGGAAAATCTCTCTGCACGAGTCAAGGTAATCGTCGTGGGTCTGTCCGAACCCAATCTGATTGTCGCTACCGTAGTCCACAAGATTTGCGTACGGCGGTGAAGTGATCGTCGTCTGTAGAAACGGTTGATCCTCCCGGCCCGCGGCCTGCGCAGCGCGCTGCAACAACGCACTGATCTCTCTCGCGTCCCCTTGATGCACCGTCCAGAACGTCGGATCGGGCGCTGGCCGATCGTCTGGTTGCGGCGCAGCAGCAACGTCACTCACTCGTCTGCTCCTCCATCACGGCCTGGGCCTCTTGCCCTGCACCAACTCTAGCCGCGCGTCCCGACATCAGCCGAGGCCGCGCGCCGAGCCTGAGATGAACCTCGCCCACAGTATCCTGGCAACCCGGTACTGGCCGAGGTCGCCGGCACTGACGAAGGAGAACAGACGGTGGCAGGTCCGAACTCTAAGACCAGGAGAAGGTCGACTCGAAAGCCTGTTGACCCCGCCATCCTCGAACAACGGCGTTTCACTCGTTCCATTCGCACGATGTTCACAAACATGGGCTTCGCTCACGTCCCTGCAGAGGGAAAGGAAGCAAAGTTCGGCAACAAGACGGGCGAGCTCGACTCAGTATTTGTCTACGAGAACATACTGCTCGTGGTCGAAGAAACCATGAGCAAGAAGCCATTCGAGCATGCCAAGAACAAGAGAATTCTCGCGGAGCAGATTCACGCGTCGAAAATTGAGTTCATAGAGTGGCTGCGCGCCTCGTTCCCCGAACACGAGGAGGCTCTCAACGCTTACTCTCCCAAGCGCTACCAGCTCTTCTATCTGTACATCTCACGAACCGACATGGATCTCGACGACGACGACGTGGCGCTTCTTCAGCCGATGAAGGTTGTAACTACGCGGGCGCTGAACTACTTCGACAAACTCGCGAAAACAATCCGTCGCTCCGCGAAGACCGACCTGTGGCGCTTTCTCGATCTTAACTCAGGTGATATCGGGGCGGCCAACGCGACCAACGACGTTAAGGCGATAGAAACAACGATCATCTCGCCGGACGACAGCACCGGCTTCAGCAACGGCGTCCGGCTCGTATCCTTCATGATCTCGGCGGACGTGCTGCTGCGGAACTCATACGTCCTCCGGAAGGACAACTGGGGTTACTCCACTGATCTCTATCAGCGATTGATCGATGCCAACCGAATACGGAAGATCCGGCAGTACGTAGCCAGTGACGGCTCTGCGTTCTTGAACAACATTATTCTTGGACTTCCTCCTGACGTCACTTTCCAGACCTCCGACAAGACACCAGTCAAGCTCGATGACATTCAGGACTATTCTTCCTACCGAATGCACATACCCGACGAGTTCAACTCATTGTGCATTATTGACGGCCAGCACCGCGTATTTGCGCACTACGAAGGGACCGACGAACTAGAGCCGAAAGTCTCCTCTATCCGGAGCAAGGTACACCTCTTAGCGACTGGTTTGGTCTTTCCGCCCAACATGGATGAACTCGATCGCCTCAAGCTACAGAGCGAGATATTCCTCGACATCAACTCCAACACCAAGCCTGTGCCGGCTGATGTTCTCCTCGCGATCCAGTCGTTGCGAGCGCCCTACGCGGACGTTGCCGTGGCCCGCCGCGTGCTCGAACTCTTGAACAAGCAGTCGGCCTTCCGCAACATGTTCCAGCTCTCGCAAATGGACCAAGCCCCGATAAAGATCGCGTCGATCGTGAAGTTTGCGCTCCGCTACCTAGTTGACATCCAGGCGGAGTCTGGCCTTTTTGCTGAGTGGGCAAAGAACGATCCGTCACGGAAGAGTCTCAGGACGAAGAACAGTAGCGATCTTCTTACCGAGTACGTGAACTACTGCACCTCGACACTGAATTTGTACTTCAATGCCCTTAAGACCCACCACGCTAGCGAGTGGAACGATCCGGAATCTAAGATCACTTCAACCACCGTGATCAATGCAATGATCATCGCACTGAGACGTTCGCTACCCGCCCTCGGTATTCTCTCATTCGAAGAATATGCATCGCTGACAAAAGCTTGGCAAAGAGACTTCTCTAAGGCAACCTTCCCCTTTGCATCAAGTCAATATGCGCGTTTCTCTCAGGAGATCCTACGGGACATGTTCAGGCTCGTCGAAGACGATGGACAGTGGGTCGTTCGGAAGTAGCTGAGCCTTCGACCTTGCTGAACCTCGATTGGCAATCCCTTTCGATTGGCGACGCTCAAAGAGGTCGCCTGGGCCTAAGTCTCTCTAGACGACAGTCGCTGTCAGCGCTGCATCACGCAAAAACCAGTTCCCGCTCGGCCGACTGCCGATCAAGGTACCCGAGCTGATCCATCAGTGCCCGAACTACGGCTTTGCCGAGTTCCAGCGGGACGGCGTTGCCGAGCTGGCGCTGAACGTCGGCGCGGGTACCGTCGATCTTGAAGTCGTCGGGGAAGGACATGAGTCGAAGCATCTCGTTGACGCGGAGGCGTCGTGCGCGTTCGTCGCCGGATGCGGTGCGGACGTTCTCCCAGTGGAACGGGCCGACCCACGGGCCGGGCTGCGCCTGGAGCGTGGTGGAAGGCCGGTTGGGGTCGAGCCGGAGCAGGAAGGTCCAGTAGCGACTGCGCCATTCGAAGTGGTTGCGGCCGCCGTAACGCTCGGTGTGCCACAGGTAGTTCTGCCCGGGCGGAATCTCCGCGGCGAGCTGCCCATAGTTACCGTCGACGATCTCGTCCTCAGCGGCGCGGACCAGTCGAGGCAGCCCTTCGAACGCCTGAGATGCGGTGACGTGAGCGATCTTGCTGGCGTCAACGGTGCGGCTGTGCTCGCTCCAACCGGAGTGGGTGGGCTCGGGGAACTCGAACTTCTCGCCGTCACGGCGGCCGACGACGAACACGCGGCGGCGCAGCTGGGGGACGCCGTAGTCCGCGGCGAGCAGCACTTTCCACTGTGGGTTGTAGCCGAGTTCGCCGAGTCCCTTGAGAAGGCGCTCGAACTGGGCCTTGTGGGTCTTGTATGTCAGGCCCTGCACGTTCTCCAAGATGAACGCCTCGGGGCGTGACTCGCGGACGACACGGACGTACTCGTCTAGCAGGGAAGCGTTGGGGTCGCGGCTCTCACGCTTCTGCTCCAGCCAGAACCCGGACTTGCTGAACGGGGTGCATGGTGGGCCGCCGACAACCAGCACAGGCTCTTTGGCTCGAAGTCCTGCGGTGGCGAGGATCTGCTCGGTCGGGACCTGTCGGATGTCACCGGTGAGGGTCGCGGCACCGTCGAAGTTCGCCTTCAGCGTCTGCAACGCGGGCTCGTTGTAGTCCGTCGCGACCGACACGCGAAGGAGGCCGCTGCCGGGGTCACTGGAGTCGAGGGGCTCGGCGTCGGCACGCTCGACGGCGAGATCGAGTCCTCCTGCTCCGGAGAACAGGCTCACCACCGGGAGCTGCTCGCCCATACGCCACCTCGTTCCTATACGCGCACGCACGGCCCGGCTCTGCGGGCAGTGCGTGTCTGACCAGTATCGTCGAGACGAGTCTGCCGACAGTCACCGACATGCCCAACGTGACCAACGACATCGGTGGGCAACCCGAGCCGGAAGGGGTCCTGTGGAGGAAGAGCCGCTCGCCGGACGCGCCTTCGGCGAGGTCTACCGCGTCCAGGGACGCAGCGACCTCCACACGTTCCTCCTCGACGCCGTCCGCGCCTCCGGAGGACGCGTGCTCTACGCGAGCGACCCGCACCGCGCACCCGTCTACCTCGGCGTGCAGCTGGACTCCGACGAGCGGATCGGGATGCTCATCTACCCCTTCCGCGTCACCCGCAACTCGATCAAGAATCGCCCCGACGACGAGGTCCGCGGCCAGCTCCGCTACGGCGCTGAGGAGTCCTGGAAGCGAGAGCACCCCGTCGGGCGGGATGTCGCCGGCGTGGATGTGACGATGATCCTCGGGATCGACCTCGCCGACGGCGTCATCCTCGGCCTGGACGCGAATACCTGGGACCCTCTGCCGATGGGCATCTCCTTCTACGCCAAGGACGCAGAGATCCAACAGGCCAAAACATCCGGCTGGCACGTCTGGGAGAAGATCAACCGCCCGGGAACGAAACGCTCTGAGCCCCGCTCCCCCACCAGCCTGGAGACGGTCGTCGCGTTCACCCCCGACCGCCTCATCGACTACGCGCGTCTCGAACGACGAGCGACCTCACTACGCCTGGACCCACCGCTGCGATACTCAGCTGCCGTCGCCCTCGCAGACAAGACGGCGGCCGACGAGCTGCCGCGCCGGCACGTGCTGGAGGAGCAGTTCGCGCTCACCAGCGAGCAGATCCTCGACATCATCGGCGGCCGCAACCGGCTCTCCGTCGCCGTCCGCGGTGGGGTCGCCGAGTACCACCTGGAGCACCTGCTCGAAACCTCACCCGACATCGCCGCGGTCGAGAGGCTCGACGTGGACGCGATGCATGACTTCAACGTCACCCTCTCGGACGGAAGGCTGATGCGGGTCGAGTGCAAGAACGCGAGCCCCAAGACCTCCGCCAGCGGGGACTTCAAGGTCGAGGTGCAGAAGACCCGCGCCTCCAAGGGCGATCCGGCGTCACGCTTCTACCCCATCGACGGGTTCGACGTCGTCGCGGCCTGCATCTTCTCACCGACCGGACGCTGGGAGTTTCGCTACGGACTCACGTCCCGTATGACGCGACACAAGGACTTCCCCGACCGACTCTCCGCGATCCAGACAATCACCGACGACTGGGCCGCTTCGTTGACCGACCTCAGGGAGTGACCTCTCGTCGGCGTAGGTGCCCCGGTGAGCGCACGAACCATGCAGCCCTACTATCGAGATGCTTACGAAAGGAAGCGGCATGGCAGAGCCTAAGAACTTCCGATGGGTTGTGGGGCGGGTTGCCGAAACTGGTGATGCGCTCGGCACCGGCGGGACACGACGGGCCGATGGCACGTTGGCTGCACAAGTACGCGACCTCAAGTACATAAACGACGATGCGGCGTCGAGACTAGGCTCGCCTCCCTCTCGCGCCCCCTCGCCGGGACGTGCG
>CEPH01037168.1_pt1 | contig 17763 bp, 21 predicted proteins | sample 530571 | NCBI WGS metagenome assembly CEPH01 (sample SAMEA2620413, study PRJEB7988) | marine metagenome | biome: marine biome (ENVO:00000447); feature: surface water layer (ENVO:00002042); material: "saline water (ENVO:00002010), including plankton (ENVO:xxxxxxxx)" | depth 5 m | reverse complement strand
CCTCCGTGAACTTGAAAGATTCTTATAAGCTCTTTAATAGCAGATTCATGCAGTTTCATTTAGAGTTCTTGAATCCTATGCCTGGAAAAGCTGTGTTAACTACGCCGCGGCGGCTGTTTGTAGGCTTCTTGTCTCCGTACACCCAGCCAGCTGTGAGGTTTAAGTCCTTCATGACGTTCTCAACTTCTTCTGCAACAATCTTTTTGAGCTGCTGCTCAGCAAGCTGCTCAGGAGTAGCCTGAGACTGTCTAGCAGCTTCAGCTAGCATTTCACGAGCTCTTCTGATTTCCTGAACGAGCATAGCTTCGTCGACCTCAATCATCTCATCCATGTCTTCTTCCATTTCCGTGTGGCCCATACCCTCTTCCATGTCTTCTTCCATGTCTTCCATACGCATGTGACCGTGACCCATCATACCTTCTTCAGCAGGAGGAGGCATCATTTCCATCTCTTCCATAGAGTGACCTGACATACCCATATGCATACCCTCACGAGGTTCTTCATGAGTGTCACCCTCCATCGTTGGGTCCATCCCCTCGTTCTCAGCATCTTGTCCACGTTCGTCATCAGCGTCGCCATCGCCTTCAGCAAGTTGACCTGAGCCGTATCTGTACTCTGCCTCGCCAGCGAGCGCAGGATCGTCGCGCATGCTGCTGTTAGAAGCTTCGTTAAGCGTTTGAGTAGTACTTTCAAGACCAGCAAGTTTGCAAAGTCTGTCTAAGTTAATTTCCATACTATCCTCCTAAAGATTGTATATTAACTATACTTGATTTGAGGTTTTTTCTTCAATATTTTTTCTAACATTGGACGTGACACCTCGACCGGCGGCGATAGCCTCTTGAAGAGGTTGCAGTCCTAAACACTCTCTAACCTGATCGTATAGTTCGAGGCTTAATTTTTCTTTTAAGACTTTCATGTCCGCATATTGATGCAGGTCCATTTCAAGGATAGGCACAGGATCACCGTCTAATCCCGGCTCGTGTTCACCTGTTTCACGACTTTCAAATATGTAAATAAGTGAAGGCATGACTTCTTCTTTAGGAACTAGAACAAAAGGGATCTTTGAGCTGACTCCGTCTTCGCTCTCTTCGTACATAATCTCTGGAAACCAATTCTGTGACATTTGCTACTCCGTTTAACAAACAATAATATAGTAACGTGAATTGTTTGTTAAATTTTTTAGATGGAAATAGGCTGATTAGCAATTAAATTTCTAATCTCTTCCTTGATTTTTTTAGCAATCTTGTAGTTGTCTTTGTCTTTTTTGATAATAATATTTTCAAAATAATTGTCAAGAGGACTTAATCTTAACTCTTGAGTCCGCCTATTACCTGTTCCACGATGAATTTTTTTTATAGCTAAATTTAATCTACTTACATCTTGACTGTCTTTGTTAAATATAGTATTGATTAGCTGGTCATTTTCTTGTCTAAAAATTTCTCTATACTCTGATCGATCTTTTCCTTGTGAAATAGCTAAAAATGTCGCAGGGAAGAGAATTTGATAACTAGGTATAAAATCTCTGAGCCTCATTTCTCTTAACATCTTTTTAGAACTGGATTCAAGTGCAGCAACAATACTAGCGACTTTTTCTTCGTCTGATGATGTAATGGCACTGCCGGCTGCCGGAACAAAGCTTGATGCTTCATAGTAAGAATTTATAATGTTGCAGACAGCAGAAGCAGTAGGAAAGAACATGACGTCAAGTACGTTTTCAATTCTATCAATAAGCGTATTTTTGTAGTTGCCTGAAGATAAAATCTTTTTTATCGCCTGGTTGTATTGTTCGTTTTCGTCAGGTGTCAAGTTTCTTTGACCAGTCGATAAAAATAAGTCAAGCTGTTGCAGTAAAGACTTGTCTGACATACCTGTTGGGCTAAAAAACAGTAATCTAGATAAAAACACTAAGACACCAGCAGCCCAAGTCTCGTCATCTGCATCTCTCAGTGCAGATAAATTACACCTATACCGGGGGTCGTCAGAATCAATTGTCGGACCTTCAGGTTGCCTAAATCTAATCGCTTCACGAATAATCTTTCTAACACCTTTTTCTGAGATTATCATTTTAACCTCTGAGCATCATTCTTCTAACTTTTTTTCTAAGCAAAGAGATGTCTTGTGACTCGTTGACTCTAATTGGTGGTGTGGTGTCTTCTTCACTTTCTTCACCTTCTTCACCTTCTTCTGCGCTTGGAGCATCATCCGGTTCGGGCTCAGGCTCAGTCTGAACCTCTTCGGGGGGTGCTTCAGGTGCTTCATCTTCTTTTTCAGAATCGCCTGAAGTGAAGTTAATTGAAACAGGAGGGTCACTCGGGTCCTGTGCTTCTTTTCCTTGTATTTGACCAGAGATGATTTCTGACAAAGCTTCCAAGAACACAAAAAGTGCTTTTCTTTCTGAGTCTGATAGCTTATCGTAATAATCTGCAGCTTGTTTCTTAACGCCTGAATCTTTAAGTGACTTTCCTGACCTTAGATTGTTAATTGCTCGTGTTATTGAGTCAAAAGATACGCCTGCGTCAACAAAATCTTCTTCAGCTTCTTCAGCAGGCTCTTCTTCGGCAGTTTCTTCTTCAGCAGGTTCTTCTTCAGCAGTTTCTTCAGGAGAACTTTCCTCATCTTCTTCTTGTTCTGATAAAGACCCATACAAATCTTCGTCTCTTTCATACTGCTTAAGATATTCTTTTGTCGTAGGATCGGCACTTTCATTTAAACGCTTTGAAACGCTAACTGCTTCGCTAGATATAACTTTAAGTAAATTCAAAAGTTCGTTTTCGTCTTTTATTCTAATCATGTTCGTTCCTCAGCTTGCTCACCTATAACTATCTTTAATAAATAGCAATTTCTTCTGTTTTGTTTAATAAGCTCATAGTTGCTTTCTGCTTTGTAAATCTTAGTGACAGCACCGTCGTAGGCAGACACCTCAAATTCAACATTTGATTTAAGCATTTTTGATAAATGTAAATAAGATTGAGGTATTTCAATAACTAATTTCTGAAAATTTTTCTTTCTTTCTAAGCTTACAAATTCAAAGTCGTGTGAAAAATTTTCAAATTTAGCTTTTACGAAGACTGAAGAAACGCTTTCCAATGTTTTGTCTTCAGTATCTTTAATTAAATCTTCTTCGCTTATTCTGCCTTTGAGTGATTCGCTAACAAAAAAAGACAATTAAAACTCCTCGATAAACTTGACATCATCATATATTTCATCAATAAATTTTGCTAATTTTAAATCAAGCTCTGAAACATCATTTATGTCGTGTGTGTACAGTATGACTTTTACGTTATCCTTACTTACTTCCAGATGTGGGTGATGCATCAATTCGTCTGATTCTTTTAGAATTTCAGAAACAAAAAATCTAAGATGCTTGTGTTTTTCGAAGAAAAAGTTTCTAGAAAGATAAGTCTTTGAAAAATCAGAAACTTCTTCCCAGTTAGATTCAGTCGCTTCAATTGGCATCTCCGGAATGTCTCTCACACCTTGAACGTTGCTGCTAAATAGGTTTTTCATTCCAGCTGTAAAATCAAAGTCTTCCTTTATGTCACAGGAGTTCTTTCGAATTTGCTCTATCAGAGATTTCATTTTATTTATTCACCTTCTTCGGTGGCAGTGATTCCTACTGAGTCTAAATCTTCTAAATGAAGCTTAAGTGCTTTCTTAACAATGGTTTTCATTTTCTCGTCATCGCGATTTAATTCTTTCACCTTGGATTGTGTGAAATCTTCAACAGCTTCAATTTCAGACAGAATCTTGTTAATGTCTGTCACAACTCCTTCTTCATCTTTTTTAGCTTGAGAAACCGCTCTGCCTGTTATCTGATCTACAAATTTTTGCATTTCGTTGTATTGACGTTTTGCAACAAGGACCCTCTCTTCTGGCGAAGCATTGATTTGTTCTGCGAGGTAAGAAAACCAGCACACGTAATTTTTTGCAGCGGCGTTTAGCTTATCAAAATCAGGGAGTTTTTTAACTCTACCAAAGAAAGGATAGATAGTCTTGACCTGCACGCCTGGCGCTTTGTTGTCTGTAAATTTAGCTTTTGATTCTTTGACACCTATCTCCTGTGCCGTTCTGTATGCTGCTTCTTGCGCTCGATCAAGAGGCTTGAGCATGTCTGCGAAGCGCTGCATAGCTTCTTTTGTCGCGTCTTCAGAAGTTGATTTAATTTTCTTCTCAAAAGAAAAGTCAATTCCTTCAATTGATTTGTTATTGCCTTTAAGCGTTGCGCCTATCATTTCAGATACAACATACCTCAGTATCGCTGGCCCTGAGTTTATACCATCAGAAAAGAATTCCAAGGCATCTACTTCTTCGTCCCCAATTGTAAAGATATTGCCTTCTAGATTCTGGATGAATTGCTCGCCGCCTCGAGTCTTGTCACTGTAAAGCAGTTCTCTAATCGCACGCACTTCAGCGATAGCATTTGCCATAAACCTAAGATTCTCTTCTTGACCGGCTGCTCGAAGATCTCTTGTAATTGAAATTAAAGCTTTTTCAATTCCAGGAAGCACTTCACCTAAAGTATCATTAAAAACTGTGACGTAGTTAGCATCGTCTTGAGTGTCAGGATCATCTAAGTCTTTTAATCCTTTCACAGCACCATCAAATTTTTTATTGAGTACAGAGGTAACGTAATTACGATAAGAAGCAACAGAACCTGTATTTCTCATAATTTCAGAGCCAACTTCATCAGTAAATCTTGCTCTCTTTTCTTCCTCCGATAAACTTTCGTCGTCCATGTAAGAAGCGATCTCCTCATCAGACATTTCTTCACCGCGGTCTCTCGACTCAGCGTACTCTTGAGCTTCAGCAAACTTAGCTGCGACATAAGCCTCAACTTCTGAAACTATTTCATTTTTCATCACGCTTATTGTTGATTTTGCTTTCCCGCGTCCTGATGTGTAACTAAACGTATCACTGTTAGACAGATCACTAATAATGCTTTGAATTGCCGCGTCTCTTTCTTCTTTTTCTAGTTCAGCATCGAGTTGTCTGCTCTCAGACTTAAATTCATCAGACTTGACAATTGTGTAAGCTACGACTGCATCGACAATTGCCTGCATGAGAGTTTTTTCTTCGTCAGCGTGCTTTACCATTTCACTTGGATCTAAGTTTCTAGATCTAAAAACTGTCTTATTAGGAATATTAAATGGTTCTTTTTTAGTTTGAGATGAGAAGCCTGTATCAATTAACTTAGACAGTAATTCGCTTTCACCTGCAGGAGCGTTTCTTGTAAGTGCGCCGTACGTCGGATGATACAGGATAGATTCGACAACCCTATTGGAGACTTGATCTAAGAATCTAGTTATGTCAAGACCAGATCCCTCTTGATATTTGTCGTAAGCAACATTTACCAATCTAGAAAAATCCTCAGAAACTTGTGACAGCGTTCCGGCGGAACCAGTCCCAAACTTGTTAATAAATTTTATAACGCGTGGTTTCCAGAATTGTTCTGTCTTCTTTTTTGCAGGAAGCTTGTAAGTGACCTCGTCGTTTGTGTTTACTTCATTACTGAGAATACCTTTCCAAGAAGAAGCTTCACCTTGGGTCGACTGTGATTCCTCAGTACCGGCACCGGCGTAACCAAACTTGGCAGCGGTCTCTGTGCCAATTATTCTAGACACGGCGTCCATAGAATCAATTACACTTTGAGCAACTGCAAAAAGTCCTTCAATTTTTCCTGATTCAACCTCTGATGTTAATTTATTCCAATATTCTGCTCTTAGGACCTTTGGTCTAGAATCAACTTCTTCTTCTCTTTCAAGATCTTGGCCAACGCCGCGCATGAGTCGCTCAGCATCTTCATCAGAAACGTCTTCACCTGAATCGTCATCGTCTGCTTGAATTTGAACTTCAGGAGCAGAAGAAGAAGGAGATCGGTAACCTGTTGAAGGTGTCGTGGCTAACAACCCGGTGTCTCCTGTATCAGAAGATCCAATTTCTGATGCTGCGTCCATAATCTTATCTGCTATTTCAGTTGAACTAATTGAATACCCTAGATTTTCAAACCTCTGCTCAAGCTCATCGGCAACTTCGTATACATCAAGCATGCCGTCTGACTCGACATATTTTTTAGCTGCTGCTTCAATAGGGCCTCTAACTAGTGGGTCATCATCATCAATGTATTCCTTTAAAATATTGATGATACCCTCGCCTGAATATACTTCATTAACCATTGCTGATTCAGCATTGTCTAAAGTAATGTCTAGGCTTTTGTGAAGCAACCTGTAAAAGTCTTCAATCTGTGAAGAAGGAACTTCTTGAGAAATCCTCTCTGCTGCTGCTCTTAATTCTCGCATAGTTGCAGGCACGTATTCTGGATCTTCGACAGGTGGTGCTGATACCGAAAGCTGAGTTGCCATTTGAGCGTCTGGTATGACTGGACCATCGTTGATATCAAAAGGATGAATAAAATTTCCACCTGGATTGTCACCGTATGTTCTGTTTTCTGAAAGTCTGCTTTTCAACAAATTAAACAAGACAGACTTTTTAATTTTTACTTCCATAAAGATCTCCAATTTCTTTATTAAGTATCTTCTAAATATAGATTTTTATCTACCGGCTGTCTGATTTACTGAATATGTTATCGCAACAGTCGTGCCTACACCTAGAGCAAATGCACCATAAGTTGCCCATCTCTGCCAAACATCTCTTTTTTTGTCTTTTTTAATTTGAGCATCCCTGGCTAAAATCATACTTTGATACATTTCTACTTCAGAATCGTACTTGATCTGAAGTAATTCATATTTTAATTCTTGATTAGCTTGGTACTTTTTAAAATCAAAATCAGCATCAATTTTACACTGATCAATTTCTCGCTGGTGTTGAGAAATTATTTCTGCAAGTGCTTCACTTGTCAGAATTTTTCCCGATATAGGCGCTGGTTGTCCTTCTTCCACATTAACAAAATCAGGACTAGCAAAAACCAGTCCTGTCATTAAGAAGATCATCTTCATTGTTATTCTCCTTCTAAACCGTATTTTTCCTCTAATATTTTATCAAGTTTATCAGGATCTTTTAACAATTCTTTTTTTGTGTCCTTGCGATTGAGATCAGCATCTTTTTCTTTTTGCTTTTTTTCTTTTTCTATCACTTCTAATTTTTCTTGATTTCTTTCTATTGCCTGCTTGGTTTTCTTTTGAGACCTTACTCTTGCTTTTTCTTTTGCTTTTACATCAGATTTCAGAACTTTCTCTCTGTTTCCGGACGTTCCTATAACAATCCCGACAAGCAAAACTAAAAAGCCAACAAAGATTTCCCAGTATTCTGTGACAACAGCTTTTATTTTGTGAACAACGCTCATTTATTTACCGTGCCGCCAGACCTGAACTGCATCAATTGCAGATTGTCCTCCGATATAAAACATTGCAATCATTCCCCAGGTATCTGGATCTAAACCTGCGCCTATCAAAAGACCGGTGGCGGTCAAAAAAACAAGCAGCTTTCTAGAAACAAGCTTTTCTTGGAAAGCATCGAGCGCACCTTTTGACCTGCTGTCTAAGTAGAGTGCTTTTTTAACCTTACTGCTTAATCCTTCTTTAGCTTTTTCTTTAATTTTTTCACCAGCTTCTTCTACAAATTCAGATGCAAGCTCTTTTAATTCTTCGGTTGTCTTGTTTTCTTCAGGCATTTTTTCTCCTTATTTAAACGGATCTGCTTCTTCAAGCATGTCAAAGATAGACTTTACATCTTCCTTTGAAAATTTCTTTCCTGTTTTGTTCTTTTTATTCTCAGCTACTTGATCTAAAAGCCTAAGCATGTGCGGATCTTCTGCAAGTATTCTTTGAACAAATTCTTCAAACACTTCTTGCATTGATAAGCTCCTTTCAAAGCAAGCAATTCTAAAAGCAGCGTGTGCATCTTTAGATATGTTGAAATGCACTGACTTTTTATTAAACTTTTCTGTTCTGAGTGCCAATCAGCCTCCTCCAGAAGGCAGACTACCTGTGCCTCCTGCAAATGCACCGACTGCATAAGTATCTTCTCCAACCTCCGGAACATTATCAAATTCAACCGATTCAATTCCATAGTTTTGCATGAGAGTATCATTAAACGCCTGAACAAAAGCGTCTCCATAGTTTTCATCAAGGAAAGTTTTTGCCCTGTTTAAAACTGCTTCTTCGACATTTAGTAAGCTTTGGTAATTGTTTAAAAGCCTAACAACTCTAGACGCAAATCTATCAATGTCTAAATCAGGAATTTCTTGCTTTTCAGCGGGTGTTGTGACTGATATCTTTTCGCTACCTTCAGGTTCTGGTGCATCTTCAGCAGAGTCATCATCAGCGGGAGCATCATCGACAGGAGCTTCGTCTTCGACAGGCGGTTCGTCTATCGGCTCTTCTTCTTCCTGCTCAAGTAAAAATTTAAGGTTTAAGCTTTTTAATGACTCGTTCAAGCTAGGCTCTGCCCTTATTGAAGAAGTTTCATATCTTAAGAGTAGCGCGTCAATCTGGTCGTCTACAGAGTCTTTAGCAGGTGAATCTCTCAATTTTGGTTGTCTTATCGAAACAGGATCTTCGGGAGTGTCTGCTCCTTGAATTTTTGGCGCCTCCTGTTCTTTAATCAATCTAGGTTGATTCTTTATCCAATCAACCATAGCTTGCTCTACACTGTCTGGTTTATATTTTGGCATTACTTACCTCTTATAACGTTAAGAATTCTATCAGCTTTTTCAAACCTTGCTTCGATAACTGTCCACCTAAGCTGTTTCATCATAGCATTCATGTATGATTTTGCATCTTTTAAATAATCTCTGTAGTAAGCGTGCTGCCAGAGATCCATGACAATTACTGGATACATACCAGCAGGTACGTTCTGAGCGTGTAAGTCAATAACGCAGTTCATATAAGTCTGTGTGTACGTATTGAGATATGTCACGGCCCATCCGCATCGAGAAGACATTCCGCATGCTATAAAATCGCGCTGCCAGTCATCGAATGTGCCAAAGTCTCTATTGAGCCTCATGTAAGCCAAAGAATCCATGGAGATTCTTGAATTAGCATCAGCAACATTGGCAAAATAAAGTTCATGAAGATACGCGCCGTTCATGTTGTAAGTTTCATCAATTTTTAATGATCTAAAAATCGAATGATTTGAATGAACTTCAGAAGTGTCAGCAGCGTCTAGGGCACTACTAATTTCGTTAAAATCACGAACATATGCCTCGTAAAGCTCAATGTGGTTTTGAGCGTTTGCAGGAGACAAGAAGTCTGTTTTTAGATTAAATTGCTTTGTTGGTGCTACAAGTGCTTCGTCAAGCCTTTTGTCTTTTTCAACATTTAAAGTTTTCTTTATAGCTTTTTTTGCTTCTTCTGTGAAGAGATCGTCAAATTTCATTTATACCGCCTCGTATTTATCAAAGTCATCTTCAGACAAGCTTATGTAAACCTTTTTTTCGCCAGAAGGACCATAGTATCTATAACATTTAACTGTTGGCTTTTCATCGTCAAATCTTATTTCTTCGACAGTATACTCATGTTTTGTGTTTTTATCTCTAATTAAAAGACCTGATGACAACATATCAACAGTTTTGCCTTTTAATTTCCCTCCTTTTCTTTTTAAGGATTCTAACATTTCAGTATACAACAGTCACTCCTGCTCAAGGCTTCTCACTTTAATGCCTGCATCTATAAGTATATCTATGCCGTTCGACTGTTCGTATCTTTCTAAATAAATTACTTCGTCAATGCCTGCATTGACAATTTTCATAGCACACCCTTCGCAAGGTGACAGAGTAACATACATCTTTTTTCTTTTTGGATTGTTGTAATCAAGTTTAATTAGCGCATTTTCTTCTGCATGTATGAAACCACTCTTGCCCGTTACCATAGATCTTCTTTTGTTTGAACCGCCTTTTTGATCTCCATTGTATCCTATAGAGAGCACTTGAGTGTTTTCATCATTTACTACGACAGCGCCTACTTTATATTTTGGATCTACGCTTCTTCTAGAAATTTGTTTTGCAAAGTTTGCCCATATTTCATCCCATTCCGGTCTCATTTTTACTTTCCTTCTTTGAACTCTTTCTTCTAGTAGGCTTTTTTGGTTTATCAAAAATTTCATCGATTATGAAGTCGCCTGGCAGTCGAAACCCTGCTGCTTTCTTGTGACCTCCGCCGCCAAATTTTTTAGAAATTTCTGAAACATCAACTGTGTCGTGGAAAGCTCTTAAGCTTACTTTGATGTCTCTGTCGTTATGGTCGTAATACCAGATCATTGCAAAATCACAATCAGGTGCGAGCCTTGAACCGATTTCTGACATCCAGTGAGACGCATTAACGACTAACACATCTTTCCCGTCAAGTTTTCTACTAGCAGCTTTTTCGCAAACTTTTTTAATAACTGTTTTGCTGTAGGCTAAAATGTATGATCCGCGTTTGACTGCATCATCAAAAACAGAGTCATCTTCAAACTTTTCAAATTCCTCAAACTCAAAAGGTACCATATCAAAAGCTGCACTAAACTCTTTACTATACTCTAATTCCCACTTCCACAAGTCTCTGTCTTGAATATATTTAATAAATTTAGGTGGTTCTTTGCCTGGGTGAAACCATTCCCACGCTAACATCGCGCCGCTCTTAGTCATGTCAAAGTAAGTGTTCGATATGTCATGCAGCTCCACCATAGCAGACTTATGATGATCTATTACGAGAAGATTATTGGCATCTTCAATCATCTTTTTTGTTGTAGCATTGTTAAAAGAAAAGTCTAATATAACTACATTTTTTCCTTTGACATCAGGTGGTATAGTTCCGTGCTTACACGCGTGATACTCTGCTCTATTACCGAGGCACTTCCATGCTGAATAAGCTGCGCCGAAGCCATCGGTGCAGTTAGCGTGAAAAATCACAACATTTACGCTTGTAGGCTCTAACATTTTTTCTCCTAAATATCTATGTTAGAATGGTGCTTAAGACACCTTGCTTCATACATATCATCTCCTCCGACTTGAATCAGGTTTGAATCACAAAATTCTTCTTTTCTAATCGTGTAAGATGCATCTTCTCCGCAGACAGTACATACTGCCTTGCATTTTTTTACTTTAGTAGCGTGCCCAAGTAGAGTGCAAACTTCTTCAAACGGAGAAAGAGAAGACGATAAATCTAGTGTTGACACAAGAACATCTATTCTTTTATCATAGAAAAAATTCAAACAAGCATTTGCAATTTCATCAATCATAAAAGCTTCATCTACTGCTATTGCATCAGGAAGGTTTTTGTCGTTAAAGTAATTGATAATTTCTTTTCCGCTGTTTACAAGTACGCAGGGGACTTGAATACCACTGTGTGTAACTATGAACCCTTCGTCTGTGTACCTGTTATCCATCTTTGGTTTAAAACAAACTACACTCTTCTTGGCAAACTTGTATCTCTCAACTTGTTGAAGCAAGCTTGTTGATTTACCACTAAACATAGGACCCACATATAATTTTAAGTTGGGAACCATTTTTTTACAACCCCCGTCACATACTTTGATATGAATTCAGTTTCTCGACCATAATCATCGTGAAGCCTAACAACGTCATCAGTTCTAGACGTGGTAGAAATCTCTAAAATAGTTGAATCTTCTAAAGCTTCTAGCCTGTAAGGACATGATGCCTGGACTGAGAGTGCCATTCCGGGAGAGAGTTCTTGTGATGTAATATTACCTATGCCTTTTGTCACAAATGATTCATCAGCAAAGTAAGCTCTAAGTTTACCAGATGCGCAAATAAGGAGCTCGTCTTTGAGCCTATTGTATTTAAAGCTGTTTCTTTTTCCCTTGGACAAATTAAAAGTTTTCACACGGACAGAGTTAGGACTCTGCCATGATGTTTCCTCTCCCCAGGGTTTTTCTATAGAAGAAGATTTTACAACCCAAGCTGTTCTGCTTTCTGAAGCCATTAAATCTCCCACCAGTCAATAGTTTGCTCAAGCCCTTCCCAAAAAGTTATGAGAGGTTTGTAACCTAATTCTTTTTTCGACCGACTAAGGTCAGCAAGTGTGTGCTTAACGTCACCGGGTCTCTCAGGCGCGTGAGTAACTTCAATGTTAAAGTTTTGTTTAAAAAAGTTTAAAATGTCATTATTTGAAACGCTAGTTCCACAAGCAACGTTATAGCATCTTCCGTTAAATTGACTATCAGAGTTTGCTGCTAAAATGTTTGCGTAAACAACATTGTCAATATAGCACATGTCTCTTGTTTGTTCGCCGTCGCCGTCAGATCTAAGTGGCAGACCATTTTTAGTTGCATGACACCAGGCTGCTACTGCTGTTGAGTAAGGTGAATCTCCGTATTGACCCGGGCCGAAAACATTAAAATATCTTAGGCAGACAACATCTAGGCTGTAAAGTTCAGAACACATTTTCGCGTAGTCTTCAACCGCAAATTTTTGCCATGCATAGGGAGACTTCGGCAAAATTCTACCTCGCTCACTTTCATTTGTAGGCATAGTCTCGGCGCCACCGTAAACAGAAGAAGAGGAGGCCCAGACAACTCTTTGAACGTTGCCTGCACAAGCTTCAAACAATCGAACAGTTTTTAGAATATTTTCTGATGTTGTTTCTGTTGGATTTTCAACTGAGTATGACACTCTTGGGACAGCTGCTTGATGAAAAACAACATCGTAATTTTTCTGGACTATGTGCTCAATCATCCCATCTGATGATAAATCATCTTGTATGACAAGTATAGTATCTCTTCCTCTATCTAACTTTTGCGAAGGTGCAGTATTTGCTTGGCCACCAGAGCCAAGCTGTCTGTAAAAATGGCTGATAAAACTGCTGTTGGGTAAAACCCTTATTTTTGAGTCATTAAGCGACTCTAAATTTCCGTTGGACATATTGTCGACTACGTCCACTAACCAACCTTCGCTAACAAGCTTTTTAGCAAGGTGTGATCCGATGAAACCGCACCCACCCGTCACTAGGGCTCTTCTCATAAACACTCCTATAATTGTTATTTAAATACTACATTGAAAGAAGAGAGTTTATAACTATTTAATCAACATCAAGATTCGTTAATTATGTGACCAGATCCTATTTTCAACTCAATCTTACACATCTTAATTTCACTCAACTCAGATAATCTTGAAAAAACATCTCTTGTTAGAGACTTAATAAAATTCATGTCGTATTTAAGTGTCTCTCTTGTCTCTGAAGACCTTAGATAGAACTCACCATATAGAAACTCATTTCTAAGCATAAAGTGGCACAGAGATAAACAGGAGTCATCTGTGTATATAAACCTTCGTGACTCATGTGTTTCTTCACGTCCGTATTCATTAGCACCTGCTAGTTCGTCATCAATCTTCTTTAAGAGTTTTCTTCTGATCTTATCGTAATATACTTTTTCTTTTTCATAAGACAACATTTCTTCTGAAACATCTTCAAAAGTTCCATTATCATAATGGGTTATAGACATTCCAATCCTTTCTAAAGATTCTTCAGATGCAGCGGAACCCATAAACATGCGAGCGAAACTATGAAAAGATCTTCCTTCAAAATGTGATCGAAGGTTATGTACTATGTAATTAACCATGTTTTCATCAATTTCTTTTCTTAGAGTTATAACATTAGGATAGTTCTCAAACTCATCAGCTGCTTCTGAGAATAGATCATAAACTTTTTTAAGTGAAACTAGATTTTGAATCTCATCTCCGCGCTTTTGAAACCTGTCAGCGATCACACTCCATTCTGGCAGTAGCAAAATCATCACGTTGTTAAAGTTTGACAAATCTCTTTTTAAAGCTTCTACATGAAAATAATCATTCCTACCGTAAAGCCGAGCGTAAACAATCATCGAAAGAGATGATCTATCCTGAATGTTCCAACAGTAATTAGATGCCTCATGAATCTTCTGGTACAAGGTGGTCTTGCCACTCAAATCAGGACCTTCAAGAGTAATTTGATTTATTGGTGTTTTTCTCATTTAACAAAGACTCCGTTGAATTGCTGTGATACCCTGACAAAGGTAGTACACTTGCTAAGCTGCTTAAGGGACGGCGCGCCCACATATGTGCATGTAGATCTTAAACCTCCCAATAAGTCTTTTACAGTGTCGTCAACACTTCCCTTGAAGGGCACTTCAACAGTTCTTCCTTCAGAAGCACGATATTCAGCAACACCACCGGAGTGTTTATTCATGGCTGTGTCTGAAGACATGCCGTAAAAAGTAACATATTTTCTCTCATCAAAAATCGGCCCGCCTGTTTCACCATCATCGTAAACTTCACGCTCAGACGTCTTAAATCTTTTTATGGTGATTTCTCCTCCTCCTTCAATGTGCCCCGCAAACATGCCTCCCATCATTACAAAGTCTGCGCCAGCTGCAAAAGCCTTAGCAACATCTCCAGGACAGGTACACCCTCCGTCGGCGATAATATGACCTCCTAAACCGTGAGCTGCATCAGCACATTCTATGATGGCTGACAGTTGGGGATAACCCACGCCTGTCTTTATACGTGTAGTGCACACACTCCCAGGTCCAATACCTACTTTCACAATGTCAGCGCCTGCAAGAATTAACTCTTGCGTCATATCAGCGGTTACAACGTTTCCTGCGATAAGAGTAATGTCTGGATTTTTTTCTTTAAAACGCCTCACGAAGTCAACAAAATATTCTGAGTAGCCATTTGCTACATCAATGCAAACAAACTCTATGTTTGCCTGAAAGTTGTCAATAATGTTTTGAGTTTTTTCTAGATCTGAGAGAGAAATTCCGGTGGACATTATTGTAGTCGATGTTTGCCAGTCTGCTTGGTTTGCTTTATAATCGTCATGATTATATGACTTTACTAAGCAAGTCATAAGACCGTGTTCGTTTAAAGCTCTTGACATCTCAAATGTACCTACGCCGTCCATGTTGGCAGCAATAACCGGAATACCTGTCCAGCTTCTACCGTTTCTAAAAGTATACTGCCTTTTGAGAACTACATCTTTTCTGCTTCTTGCTTCTGATCGCTTAGGGCGTATCAGTACATCTTTAAAATCTAGCTTTAAGTCTTCTTCAATCCTCATATTTCCTCACTATGAAATTTTTTTCTATGTATTCGTGTGTCATTTCGCTTAAACCGTGCCCTGTCAAAATAGTGTAAGATCGGTTCCACTTCTTTTTTCCACCTTTTTTATCGATAACAACACCGCAAAAGTTTACCTTGTCTCCAACATACATCTCTTTTAAGTTGATCAGAACAAAAGTTAAGACGTTTCCTGGTTCAAATAAGGTGTGATCAGCATCGCTGCGAAAACTAGCTTTAATCCTGGCAAGTCTTTTTTCTGATTTTTTGATTCTCTTTTTCCTCTTTTTATTTGACAAGTGGGCGTACTTTCGCAGCGCTCGTTGAAGCTCCCCAGTTGGGGTCGTTTGATGCATTAGTTAACCATATTGTGTAGGGTTGCATAGAGTTAGGAATCTGACCCCAGACACGAAGCCAACCTGTATTGCTTTCCTCATCTGTTATCTTAACACGATAGAAAGTCTTTTTATTCTTTGTGGTCTTTTTAATTGTCTCAACAACACAGAACCAAGCAATACCTTTTTCACCTGGATCCATCTGCAGAACTGACTTGACATTAGCACTTCGAATCTTTGTCATAAGTTCGTCAGGAAATGCTAAGTCGTCACGAGTTGCAGAGCACATGTCCTGATACATTTGAAGCTTTTCAATACGTGTCCAGTCTTCAACATCTTGCGTTTCTTCAATAAGTTTCGGAAGGATAGGTTCTGCATCTTTCTTCTTTGCTTGTCGAAGTGTCATGCCAAACTTACTCTTTTTAAGCGTGTTGTAGTTCTCGATGATAATCTCGTGAAGCTGCCTGTGATTGTTAATCTCACCTTTCCACACTTCTTCGAGAACGTCGAGTGCTTCCACAGAACATAGCGCAGCGAAACCAGTCTTATTGAGTTTAGAGTGGTACCACTTTCCTTCTTCATCGTAAAGCATTTGATTTAGCGATGTGTAGGGGCGATTCTCAAAGATTTCTTTAACAGCATTTTTGCCAAGACCCTTGATAGATGTCAAAGGAGGAATGAAAGAGTTTTTATTTTCAGACCATGCCCAGTTGATACCTGACTCATTGACGTCAGGAGTACTGACTGAATAACCCATCGCTTTAATCTCAGAGATTGCTTTTGACAAGTTCTTAGGGTTACCATTTTCAGATTCAAGAATCGTACCAAGCCAATCAGTCTCGTAGTATGTGTGAAGCCAGGCAGCATAGTAGGAACCGATTGCATAAGCAACAGCATGCGACTTGTTGAAGCCGTAAACTGAGAAGAACTCAATTCTTTCCCAAAGCTCTTGAGAAACATGTTCAGGCACGCCATTTAGATCTTTAGCACCTTTGACAAACTTAAGACGAGCAGCCTCACGCTCATCACCTTTCTTGCCCATCGTGTCAAGAGACTTCTTGACCAGCGTCTTACGAAGCTTATCAGATTCCGCCGGTGTGAAACCGCCTAGTTTCTGTGCCAAAAGCATGAACTGCTCTTGGAAAGTAACGTGACCGAATGTTGGCCCAAGAATCTCTTTGATAATTGGGTGAGCATACTCGATCTGTTCGGCCCGGGCTTTATCCTTGACATATTTCTTGTGAACGTTAGCTCGAAGAGGACCGGGTCGATAGATTGCCGTCAGTGCAGCGAGTTCGATGATAGATGTCGGCTTAGCATCTTCGCAGAAACGTCGAGCGCCTTCAGCTGTGAACTGAAAGACACCTACTTTACGGCGCTGATGATAAACGTGCTCCCAGACCTTTGGATCATCTTGTTCCACGAATCGGCAGTTGAGATGCTCGTCAAACCAGTCACGAATCTCAATGAAGGTGGGTTCTTTACCTGTTTCTCTAGTGATAATTCGACGAATGCAGTTTTCAACATCCTTAAGAAGCGTAAGACCCAAGAAGTCAAACTTAATGAAACCATTATCTTCCAAGTTTCGGAAGTTCATGCCTTCTGTCCAAGGAGTCTGTAGTTCGCCTCGAACACCGATAATAGGCATTGTTTTCGCCAAGTCTTCAGCCGGGCCTATGATAACGCCACCGGCGTGACGACCAATTGATCTATTTTGCATGAAGAGCGCTTCAATGTGATCTTTGACCTTTGGATACTTTTCCATAAAGTCGCGATACTTTTTGGAGTATTCCATACAGTCTTCATGCTTGAGAACAAACACAGACTTCTCAGTGTTTTCGTCCCTCGCTTGTGCCATAACTTCATCTTGCAGCGGACCAGTCATCTTATTGACCTCAGCAAAGTCAATCTGGTAGAACTTAGCAATGTCCTTGACAAGAGACTTAAGCTTTAGCGTGTTAAAGTTGGAAACAGGAATAACTGATTCAAAACCATAAAGTTCTCTTGCGGCATTAATAAGGGCGTCGCGATCACCTGCATCAGAGTCAATGTCAGGCCAGGATGTTCTGTGACGCCCAAGGAATCGCTCCCAAAGGAGATCGTACTTGAGCGGATCGACCTGGGTTATTCCAAGAAGGTAGTTGACTAGAGAACCACCGCCCGAACCTCGAGCAGCTCCAAAGAGAGTATGATCTGCAGCTTTGTGGAAGACTTCGTTCATGACCAAGAAGTAGTTTTCAAATCCTAAGAACTTGATATCAGCAAGTTCCATCTTGGCACGTTCAACGTACTCTTCTTTTTCATGCATTCCTTCTTTGACTAGTGCTTGCTTAACTTTCTGCGCAAGCTGTTGAAAAGCAGTCTGGTCTGGTTTATTAAAATCAGGCAACTTAACACTGGTATCAATCCAACAATCAGTACATTTATCCCAAGCGA
>CEPH01025839.1_pt1 | contig 17823 bp, 22 predicted proteins | sample 530571 | NCBI WGS metagenome assembly CEPH01 (sample SAMEA2620413, study PRJEB7988) | marine metagenome | biome: marine biome (ENVO:00000447); feature: surface water layer (ENVO:00002042); material: "saline water (ENVO:00002010), including plankton (ENVO:xxxxxxxx)" | depth 5 m | reverse complement strand
ACTCTTTTGCTCATTTCTTCTCTTCTTAACATAGAATCAATATCCCGCGCAATCATTTCAAGTCGCATTCTGTCGTCAACTGGAGGCTTGCGAGGTCTATCTGATTTAAAAGCTGGATCATCCAATCCGAACTGGCCACCTGGTGGAATTGCTCCGGTGTCGCTCGACAGTGGCGCTTTGTATCCAGGTCCCGGGCCGTCTCCTGGAAAAGATTCTTCAATGATCTTTCTCAACTCTTCACGCGTGATTTTCATTTTTTACATCCTTTAGGTAGTTGTGATTTAAGTTCTTTTTTGTAAACTTCTAGTTTTGGTTGTTCCCACTTGAGACGCGGACAGTACTCCTTGTGATCTTCTTTGTCTTGCAGAAAAAGTTCGAGCGCTTTAGCAGATCGCTCGAGGTCGTTGGCTTGTTGAGCAAAAGTGTATGTAGCTCCAAAAAGTGTGCCTGTTAAAACACACGTTACAAAAGTCACAGCCCTCATTCTGTCACCAGCCTTTCAATTCTACTCAGAATTTCTCTAACGTGTCCAAGATCGCTCTGAACTTTAATAAGAGTCTTTGTTGCTTCTTCTTGCTCTTCTACAGCTTCTTCTAATTCTGCAACGTGGCGCTCAAGATCACCTAAATCATTTCTAAGCTGAGCTACTTCTACGTTGACAGTCCACACCCAACCTGCAAGAGGCAAGACAAGTGCTGACATGAGAAGTGATACTGCCTTCCAAACATCGTCTTTAGTTATAGCTGCCATCTTATTCTCCTTTTAATGCTTTGCTTCTCTCAACAGCCCGAAGCTGTTTGAGAGCTTTTTTATAAGACATAGGTTTCTTAGAAAGTGCTTTTCGAGTCTTTCTACCCTTTTGTGGTTTCTTAGGGTAGACTTTGTAACCGCCCTTGACCTTTCTTATTTCTTCATCAACAATGTTTCTTATAAGTTCCCTTAAAAGGGCTGCTGGGACCTTCACAGATGACTCCTGGTGAACTTAAAAACCTTTCTAATATAGATAGGCGGCAGAGATTTAAAGTACCTTGGAAAACAAATCAAGCAGCCTAAAGGGCTGCTTGAAGTTGCGAAATTTAAGTAATTCAGAGATTACGTTAAAGATCTTCCTACAATCCACTTATCAGTTTGATAAACGCAGACGGCCATGTCACCGATGTTAGTTAAAGTAAGATCTCCTGTAGATGCGTTTGTACCCTTAAGTAGAACGTTATCTGCAGTTGTTGTTATAATAATTTTAACTGCGCCGTCTTCGGCTGTTGCTGGCAAAACTAATCCGCCGCCGGCGATGGCTGCTGTAGCGATAGTTAAAAATGTTGTAGCATCTAAGTTACCTGGGGCTGCAACTGAAGTAATGCTGTTGAGCTCGACACCCGCACCAGAGGCTTGAACCAGACCTTTGGCAGCTGTATAAGTTACTTTTGGCATAATATCCTCCTAAATTGTTCGCAAGATTCCGATACGCTGGCGAGATCAGCTTATTATGCTTGTACCGGGCCTGCTTTAAATAGGCTTTCTATTTTAATTTTTCATTAATAGTTTGTGCCCAAGACCAACCTGGGTTTTTTGTCAACGCTTCTATAAGTACGTCAACTCTTGGATCTCCTCCTGATGCAGGCCTCTTTGCCAATGCTGCTTTCAGAGCAGCAACTTCTTTTCTGAGTGCTGCAACATCTCTTTCACATTTTGCGCAGCACTCCTCGGCGCTCGCTGCTTGACTTTTTCTTGGCATTTTTTCCTCCGATATTTGAAATGCTTCGTTATAAGTATCATACTAACCACTATTTTTCCGGAGTTAAAATGATCATAAGAAACAGCAGAGTTCCCCAATGGCTTTCAATCGTGATAGATGTTTACGCAATAGCTTTGTGGCCTTTTATATTCATAAGAGACGAAGGAGATGTGACGACAGTTAACCATGAAAAAATCCACTTGCGTCAACAAGTGGAGTTATTAATCGTTGGATTTTATCTTCTGTATGCTTTTTATTGGCTTAGAAGTTATCTTAAGCAAGGTGACAAAGCCCAAGCTTACTACGACATACCTTTTGAAAAAGAAGCGTACGCTTATGACAATGATCTAAAGTACCTTGAAAAGAGAAAAAACTACGCTTGGCTTAACTTCCTGTAGAGCCAAAACCACCAGTTCCGCGGTCTGATTCTGAAAGTTCTTCAACTTCTTCAAGTTCGATTTGAGGTCTCTCTACTATCATGATCTGCCCAATTTTATTACCAGATACGTAACTTGGTAAACTTTTCGCCTCTTCTAACTCAAGAAATTTTAGCATTATCTCGCCTCGATAATTACTGTCAATTACGCCCACGCTGTTTCTCAAGCTTAAATTTGTTTTGGACACTGAACTTCGAGGGAAGACTAATCCTACATGCCCAGCAGGTATCTCTATTGCGATACCTGTTCCGTACACGAAATTGCCTAAATCATCTATCTTTAACCAAGCTGCGTAAAGATCTAAACACGCATCACCCTCTAAAGAGTAGTGCGGTGTTTTTGCATTTGGGTGTAGCTTCTTAAATTTAACTTTCATTTCGACCCATTACAAAGTTGAACATACGGTCTGCTTCTTCGATAATCTGCTGAATTGAAACATTATCGTATTGTTTGTGTGTTTCCCACTTCATAGCTGCTTTGCCTAGAAGTATGTCCTTAGACAAGTTAAGAAGTTCCATTCTTAATGACTCTTCTGGTGTGAGAGAAGGTGGCCCAGGAACAACAACAACTTGACTTTCTTCATTTTCTATTTGATCAATTAACATTTAAACTCCTAAGATAATAGTAACAAGATTTTGTGACAAATACACAAAAAAAAGGCACCTAAAAGGGTGCCTACAAAAGAAAAGTAAATTGTTCTACTTCTTTTGAACGAATGCATAAAGCTTTTCAGCTTCAGCAATAATATCCTCAGTTGTGAAAGGTGCCACTGGTTGACGTGTACCTTCTGGCTTTAGATGTTCATTTTCAAACTGACGTTGAACTCTTTCTGAGACAATTCCCATTGCCATACCGAGCAGATCTGTGCGGAGCTCGAAACCGTTTCTGTTTGCATCACCCATTTTATTCTCCTTTGTGTGTGTATGTGTGACGAAGCCTAAGCTTCAAAAAAATTATATTAATCATTCTTAAGCTCGTAAAACAAAAAAGGCACCCCGAAGGGTGCCTTTATAAGACCTAGAAGTTATCTCAGATAACGTCCATGTCGAGGCAGGTAACAGTACCGTAGAAGTCAGCGCGAACCATCTTCTTCCCGTAGCGGGTCATCACGCCCTTACGGGGTGTGAAGTCTTCGGGAGCGAAGATCGTCGGTGTGACGATGAGTGGTACGTAAGGAGCGTAGACGTAACCAGTCTCGAGGTAGGAACCTCCCTTGTAACCAACAAGAATCTTGTTGCGGGGGAAGTATGGGTCCTTGTAGACTGTGAAACGGTTGCTCAAGCTACCGATTGCTGCTGCACCGAGTGAGAACTCAGAACCGACCTGACCCTGACCATCGATCTTGATGGAGGGCTTGTAGAGGACAGAAGCTTCGAAGATTGTAGCAACTTCAGGTGAGCACACGATGAAGTTTGCTGAACCACGAAGTGTCTTTCTGTGGATCTCGTTTGCAACGTCGATGATGGTTTCAACGAGAGTCTCGTACCATTCGCGGACGGTACCAGTAAACTGAGGACCTGTTGCGAGTGAAGATGCGAGCTCAACGGATGCACCGCTTCTCTTGTTAACGAACTTACCGGGTGAACGTGACCAGAAGAAGTTCGCGCCACGAGCTTCAACGAGAAGGTCGTTGAGGATCTCACGGTCAATTTCAAGAGCGATCTGCTCAGAGAGGATCTGAGTGAGCTCGACCTCAGCGTCCATGCTGTGGTAAGCGTTCAGGTCCTGAGCGAGTTCTGGTGACCAACGAGCACGAAGCTTACGTGTGGTAGCTGTGACCGCGATGGACTCGATCTTGATGTCAATCTCAGGGATGACAGGCTGTGGTGAAGACTCAAAGTTCGACTCAAAGGTAGGAATGGTGAGTGTTCCACCAGTGCCACCTTCTGCCTCAACTCTATCAGCGACAGCGAACGAAGCTGTAAGGTTTGTCGCCGCGTTGTGAAGAGCGCTTTCGACACCCTGCATAACGAAGAGCACACCGGTGTCAAGGTTGCCTGCAGCAGTGCTGGCAAGTGGGTTTGGAGTGAACTTAACAGAGCCTGCTGCACCAGTCATGGTACCAAGCTGGTTGAGACGACGAACGTTAAGAATACCGCTACCACCCTGCACGTTTGATGCAGGAACTGAGTAGTCTGCAACTGCGCCATCATCTGTGGCAGAGAAGAGAGCGATTGACTTAACAGCAGTAGGATCAAGTCTCTTGCCAGTGCCGCCAGTAAGAACAGAAGCTGAAACGATTAAGAACTGGTAGTCGAAGTCGCGATCAACGATGTGTTGTGTAACCTGTGGGTCGAACTGGATAAGCTTTCCGTCTGAACCACTAGTGGTAATTCTACCAGTAGAATCAACAACCTGCTGTGATCCACCACCATATGCACCGTTGTAAACAACGAACTCTGCTGATGTACCTGTCAGTCTGACTCCTTCGTGAACGCGTGAGTAGGTAGTGCCAACGAGGTCGTACTGACCACCTGTAGCATCAGAACCTGTGCGAACGGAAGAACCTGCTGGGTTGTTGTAAAGTGAGTCGCCCTTGTTGAAAGTAGCATCAGTACCTGCGAGGTCGCGGTCGGATCCTGACTCAAGAACGTCGTCACCACCAACGTCTGAACCGTAGGTGTAGTCAAGGTAGAAGAGCAGACCGGAAGGAAGGCTCATGGGCTGAATTGAGACGAGCTCGTTTGCAACCAGACCGCCGAAAACGCGACGAACGATTGGGAACGCGATGTTTGAGAAGCCGTCAATCTGACCGGCTGATCCGCCGCTGCCGAGAACGTTAGCTTCACGAAGAACCTGGGCTGCCTGGTTCTCGAGAAGACGTGACATAGTCTCGCGACCTTGATCGCCGAGACCACGAAGTAGACCGGTACGGGTCCACTTCTCCATCAGTCTGTTACTTTCAGCACCAACGTGACGATCACGGATGCCTTCAGTTAACTGGTTTAAAGTAAATGAACGTGACATGTTTTAACTCCTTTATGTAAAATTATGTCTATAAGTTTGTGAACAGTTTATTTAAGACCTGCAAGTCTCTGCCAGCGGTCGAGCTCTGGAGCACCGTTTGCTCCTTTCTTCGGCGCTGAAGATGTTGTGGGTCTGGATGATGAACCGCGGGTTCTTGACTCAGCGAGAGTCTTTTTGTTACCGCGAGTAAATGTCTCTGTGAGCGACTTGTACAATGACTTAGCCTCTCTAAGACTGTTAGCTTCGTCAAGAGCCTTGATAACAGATTTCTTTTCAGATTCGTTAAGGTTCTTATTTTGAAGAAGCTTATTGACGTAAAGCAACTTGGCATTAAAGAGATTGAGATCTTCCAACTGTTCACGAAGAGTATCAACAGCACTTCTGTATTTCTTCAGTTTCTCATCAAGCGCGCGATTCTTACGGCGCTCAGTGCGGAATGCCTCCGCAAGTTTGTTCATGTCGGGTGGGTTAGTAAAGGGATCTTGCCCTTCTGCACCACCACCGAAAGATTTGCTGGCGTCGCCCTTGCCGCCGCCTTTACCACCGAAAGCACCATCGACACCTTGGTGAGGACCTTTGCCTCCAAAGTGGTGATCCATCTTGCCTTCGCGGACCATTTTTCTAATACGAAGAATTTCTTCAGCGAGCATGGTTTCATCGATTTCTACCATCTCTTCCATGCCTTCTTCTTGGTACATTTCACCGAGTGCTTGGAAGTCAACTTCTTCTTCTTCACCAGCTTCGCCTTCTGCTTCTTCACCAGCTTCTTCGGCGTCGTCAGCTTCTTCGTCTTCAAGCTCGACTTCTTCTTCGTCTTCATCATCGTCGTCAAGCATACCACGAAGCTCTTCAGGGATCTGGTCTTCTTCGATGTCATCTCCTAAGTCAAGAACTAATCTAAGCTCTTGAAGCATCTCTTCGATGCTAGGCTCCTGCTGCTCGTCGGCGCTTTCTCCATCTTGTTGTAAAGTTTCTGAAAGCTCGGCTTCAACAGCTTCTCTAAGAGCTTTGAGATCTACTTCGTAGTATTTGTCATCCATCACTGAATTCTCCTTTAAATTCGTATCTTTATTACTTATGTTATCAGCAGACAAAGTTCTTTTTCTGCTATTAATTTTGTTTGCTAAATTTTTTAATTCTGCTTTTTGATCTTCGTCAAGCTGCTGAAAAGCATCTCGAGTAGACTCAGATATTGCTACCTTAGAAACATCTGACACATCAGATGACACGTCAATACCTAACAGCGTAGATAATTTTCTAAGTGAGGTTTCATCTAACGTAATTTCTTCATCTTCAGAAGAAACGTCTTCGTTAATTTCTTCTTCAACTGAATCATCTTTGCTTTCAAGAAGCTCAGATTCAATAAAATCTCTAATTTTTGGTGTAACTGCTTCGAGAATCGCTTTTTTTGCATTTTCTTCAGCAACTTCTCTCAGTTTTTTTGCATCGGCTATTGCTTCTTCAAAAACTTTGTTTGACATTGATTACCTCTTAAACTTAATAAATATAGCTGTTTTTTGCTAATGTTCCTTTTTAATTATTCTTTTTCAATTAAATTGACCATATTTTTAACGTTGTTGACTCTTTTTTGTTGATTTAAAAAAGCGCGCTCCATTGGATCCTTTAAATCCATGAGAGAAAATATGTTATCATCATACTCGTCGTGTCTAGGTAAGGGTGCACGAGATGATCCATACTCAGTTCCACCTTTTCTACCTGGAGCACTTCTAATGTATTTTGCATTCGACTGTGTTCCAAAAGCTGGGCCTTTTGTGTTACGTGGTACCGGGCCTGTTGTTCTTTTCTGTCGATAAGTTATTCTTGGCGATATTCCTTGAACGACAGGAGTCGTGTAATAAGAATCTTCAGATATACCGAGTCGTGTCGCGTTACGACCGGTCAACGAACCTCTGTCAGCCCTGCCTGATTTATTAGGATTCGTGTAAACAAGGGTGTCTGTGGCGGCGTGAATAGCTCTAACTAGAGGAACATCCATGTCGTCTAGAATATCAAAATCATCGCCGTCTTCGTCTTCAGGTTCACCAAGCTCAGAGTACTGATACATAGGACGAGACTCACCTTGAGTTGCTCCCTGCGTCGGGTGCCCTGTTGATATTCTCGCATAACCACGTCCAAGATTGCCATCATGGGCTTTAGCAATTCTTATTGTGGTTTCATAACTCATTATTACCTACTTTTATCCAGCTGAGCCTAAGTATGATCTTCCTGAAATTAGACCTGCTACTGTGTCCTGAGATGCTACCTCAGGTGAAGTTTCGTGTGGTGAAGCTTGTCCGCCCAAACCTGATCCGAATTCGCTCTGCTGGGCAGGGTCTGGTGTGACTCCTGTAAATGCAGGTTGGTCATTAGCTGATACTGAGCCCGGACCAGGTGAAGTCAAAGGTGGAATGTAGGGAGTTGTTGGCGCCCCTTGACCTGCACCAAACTCTTTTTCATCTATTGTCTTGTCGTTGCTTCCAATATCAGGTGCGTCTACAAAATCGACATTAAAACCATCTAACATTCTATTGCCTGTACCGCTATCAACAGCGCCGCCGTATGCTTCAAATGCTGCAGTGACGTCGCCCGACTGCACATTTTGAGACCAGACTTCTCTAATAGCGTCATCTGTCATGTCGCCAGCGTGTATAGGAGAAGCTGCATATGCTGATCTTAAATTCTCATTGAATCTTTTGCCAGGGCCTCCCTCGGTCACGACGTCTGGTGTAACTAAAATATCTCCTTTTCCTGACATTATTGCTCCTCATTCTTTTTTTGGATTAATTTAATTCTTTCAAAAAGAAATTTTTGTTGTTTCTTTAACTGGAGAAGTGCCTTTAGTTCTTTTCTAACTTCGTAAAACCGCCTAATGTCTTTAGAGTTTTTAGCTTTTTGGACCCTATCTTTTTGGTCAGCTATTTTTTGACGTTCTTCTTCTATTATTTTTTTTAACAAATCCTTTGTAAGTTTAGTAGGTCTAGACATGACAGCTCCAGAAAAAATGTTTGCAATTTAAATATCTTGCAATTATTTTTTTATCTATTTATTTTTGGAGCGAATGCCATATCTGCCCAGTTTCTTGCTGAGTCTCCAAATAGTTCCATAGGGTCTGACGCTTCTACAATTCTAGCAGCTTCATCTGCAGGTGTCGAAGGCACAGCAGTGCCTCTTCTACCTTCAGCTCCTGCTTGAGCTTTTAAAGTTGAAGCAGCTGTGTCTGCAAAAATCTCACTCATAATCGGATCTTTAGTTACACTCGATATTAATTGATTTGCTCTGTTGTCTTGCTGAGGCTGTGTTCTATACACGTCTTCGTTGCTATTTTGACCATAGCTTACTTGATCTAAGTAACTTCCTCGATTTTGTCGAGCAGCAGGTGGACTTTCGTTTGTTTTGCCCATTCTTGGGTCAAGTCTTTGTCTGCCTATAACTCTACCTCGGCTTTCAACTGCTTCTTTTAGACTTCTCTTTTTTTCAATCGAGCTGCCCGGGCTCTGTATTAAACCTTCTGCCAAAATTTCAACTAAACATTCCTTAACAATTGATTTAAGTACTTTTTTATTTACTTTGCTCATCTTTATCCCATGTAAGAATCTCATTAAAGATTCTATCAATCCTGTCGGTCCTGTTAAAAAAATTATTTAACTCTCTCGGTCTTATAGTTTTGCCCTCTTGAAGTCCCATAAAAGCACCAGGAGTTGATGGTTCGCTAACCATGTCAAAACAAATTAATTGAAAATCATCTTGAACAACTTGTGTGTTACCTTGAGACGAAGTTGAACCAACACCCCTAGAGCTAATTCCTAAAGTTACACCGCTCTCGATGAGTGATTGAATAATCTTACCGCTAGGTGTATCTAAAACTTCAATTGTCCCATAAACATCGTCACCTTGCATGTAAGCTTCTCTAACAATGTGAGATGCATTCTTTAGTTCAATTACAGAAGAATCTGGGTGATCACACTCTCCTAGCGCTCTGTTTTCTCTTATCAATTTTTGATAGTTTTCAACTTCTCTTTGAAGAATTGATCTCGGGTAAACTCTTCCATTTTGATTTAGAGTGTTAGCTCTTTGAATTATGCCTTTAAGCATAATTTTTCCGTATTTTTCTCTATTTTCTTTGATTATTTCTTTATCACAGGTGATGGGCAACCACTCTCTAAGAACTTTAAGCTCAGACATTTTCTTTCTCCGCACTCTTAAGCTCATTAATAAGCTTAGTAATTGTTAAAAACTTAACTATTGACTCATCGTTTACATCTTGATTCTCTAATTTTTGTATCGAATTTCTAACTCTATCAACTTTCTCTATGAGTATCTTATTGCTCTCATTTTCTTCAAAATTTTCCAACAAATCTAACGCAACTTGTCTTTTTTCTGCAAGGTAACTTGTCAGATATTCATCATTTTGAGATGAATAAAAAACATAATTGCTGATGATTTCTCTTTCTGAGTTTGATAAATTAGAATATTTGCTATTAATTTTCTCAGTCATAAGTTTTAAAATTAGCTTATCTGATTTTGAAGCATCGAGCTCGCGCTGCATGTCGTTCACGGTTTTTGTGGATTTTTCAGTAAGTAAATTTTCTCCAACTTTCTTCTCAAATTCAATCAACCTACCAAGATCAGGTGATTCTTTGCGCCACTCGTTAATGACTATTTGAATTGATCCGAGTTGTCTGTAGTTTGAAATGTTTTGATAGAAAAAATCTTTTCTGTTAATTTTATAGTTTATATCTCTAATCAGTTTTGATTTTTCTATTGAAAGCTTTTTAGTATCAATTTTTCTAGCAGCTCTTTTAGCTTCAGTGAGCACTGACGCAACTATGTGTGTGTCGCTTACAGTTGCATTTGCGAGAGCGTTAAAAAGTCTAAACTCTTTGTGAAGTTCACTACCTTTAGCAAAGTGTTTTTCAATTAATTTAGTACCTACGCGGGCGTCGCTTTTTCTTCCTTCGACTATGCAACTAGTAATGTGCTGTATTAATAGTTCGTACACTAAGCCTACGTTTCTTTTTTTATTGTGTTTGATGCTCATTTTTCCTCCTCTGATGAATTAATCTCAGAGATAACTCCTGTATAACTTTTAGGTTTTCCATAGACATTATCAAGCCTAGAGAGTGTTGATTTAATACTGTTAGTCATCTTAGTATTTTGAATAATTTTGTTATCCAAATACTCATCTATATTTATATCTTCAAACTTAAGGTTTCCTGCAGATTTTAAATTATCCATCTCTCGAGGAATACCTGTTACGTCATTTTGTCTTCGAGAGCCTGCGTCTCTTCTCAGAGAAGTAAAATCTTCAGCAAAATTAGCGTCTGATTTTCTCTGACGCTTTCTCCTTTTTTCTTCATACTCGTGTCTAAGCTCTTCTCTCTTTTCGTCGTCTGTTAGTTCATCTTTCTCGTCATCTTCAGAGAGGATAGAAGTTATGCTATCAATTTTGTTTTTGACCCGAATCGGAACATTTACATCTTCAACTGAGTCAGATTCCGAGAGACCTGCGTCTCCTTCCGGAGGTGTTATACCTAAGTCTATAGACTGTTCAATCTCTGCGCCTCCGCCACCCGGGAGGGGATCAGAAGGTCCTTCAGCTTGCGTAATCTGAGTTGACTCAATTTCAAGTTCAGAAATTTTGTCAAGTTTCTGTCCTTTCTTAATTAATCTAATCGCATCATCTGTGAGCCTGAGAATGTTTTTCTGAACCCAACTTTTATCAACAAGCCCTGGTGTTTGCAGTGCAGCCCCAGCTGTTTCAAATTTTGATCTAAAAAGCTCTAATTTTTGTTGTTGAGCAATTGTTGAAGGGTTAGACAAAGACAATGTGAAATCAAGCAAATCAGTGTCAGTAAATCCGTGACAGTATAAGTGAATAATTGCTATTTTGTTCATCTCTGCGATAACAGTTCTCTGAATTCTTGAAATAGTTCTTGAGAATCTTATATCTTCCATAGAGAGAGTTGCCTTAGCACCAAGACCTTCATCATAACCTAAGTACGCTTTTGGTATTTTGAGGGCTGCAAAAAGTTTTTTCTGTATGTATTCAACATCGTTAGTTTCGCCTGCAACTGTGCCACCCGCAAGTGTAACAATATCTGTGCCTGACTCAGAACCTCTAACTGGAATAAAATAATCTTCATCGACAGACAGCGGATTGTATCTTAAATCTACCTTACCTGTGTTTTGGTCCGTAATTGATGCCCTCTTCAATGAAGACTGTGCACGCTCCATGTATGCAGGAATTTCTTCAGGTGGCACATTACCTACATCGATCTTGAAAACTCTTCTTTCTGGCGCTCTAACAATTCTGTAAACAAGCATCGCGTCTTCTAATAAGATTAACTGGCGCCAAATTCTTCTTGCAGGTTCTAAAACAGAAGACCCATATGGGATAAAGGCATCGTTACCTAAAAGACGCATGTGTGAAATCTGCCAATTTTCTAAAACTTGATTACCTTGTGTCACCCATCTGAAGCGTACTGCCATCGGGTCCTTTGGATCAAAACCTTCTTCTCTTTCAACTTCAGAAATAGGAAGAGGATAGGCGTTTATGACACCAAGTTCTGGACTTACATCGTTAAACAGAAAGTGATCTCCATACTTGCACAAATTTCTGACCCAACTAGTCATGTTAAATTCTACATTTAGTGTGTCATAAAATAAGTCATCTAGTAATTTTTTAATCTTCACATTATCTGAGTGAATATGAAGAACTCTCCCATTCTCATCTGCAGAAGCAGTTTCTTCGGCGTATATATCGAGAGCACTACCAACCTCAGGAGTGTACTCCATTTCTGAGAAATCCGAATATCTCGCCATTCTATCATAAGTTCCATAAGCCGACATAGCGTTGCTGTAGACTTTGCTCTGATTCTTTCTAAACATTTCAAATGCTGATGAAGTATACTTGTCATCTGGATTTATAATGTTTCTTTTGACAACAGGCCCAGAACGAAAAAGCCTAGTAAGCCGCTGAAATATGTTTGATCTACTCTCTGCCATTAAAATTTCCTACTTTATTACCCACATGTAATCTTGAGGTATTATACTTCGATTTTTTGTTTTATTTAGGTCTTGCTTCACGTTACTGCCTACACTAGAGTTCTTCCCGCTATAAACTCCTGTAGGAGAAAAAACCTGATCAGGTGTATCGTTGTAATTTCTTTGATTTTTTGATATTGCGTTTAGCATTGCTTCATTTAGTCCAGAATTTGATTTTGCGTACTCTGAAGCGCCGTCGTACAACCACGACCCTATTGCTAAACTCATAACTAGGTCGTCATTGAAACCTGATCTTGCTTGCGCTCGACCTGTATTCCAAGTAAAGACTTTTAATTCTTCATAGAATCTTGAAGAATAAGACATAAGTGTTCTGTTTCTCAGAACTTCTTCCAGTTTAGCAAGAATTGTAGCACGAGACTTACCAGAAGTTGTAAACCCGCCGACGTCGGCAGAGGCTGGTGGGACGTAATCACCTAAATACGCTTGTTTCTTTCTTCTATAGTATATTTTTGGATACTGTAGTTCTTGCAACTTTAGTATAGTTGCGTAACCATAGCTGTTGTTCTCTGGACAAACAAGTGCTTTGTTGTATTTCAATCCAAATTCATTTATAAGCTCAGCAAAAGTATCGGGTCTAATCTTACCTTTGTATTCAGCTACAATTTCACTTTTTGTCGTATCTATGATATGGAAAGTTGAGTAATCCTTTGAGTCACCTCTCGATACATCTGCAGATAAGATATACTCGTGTGAACTCATTGGGTATTTCCATATCCAGACATTTCTATCAAGCCCAGCTCTTTCTACAGGTTTTTCAACGCAACTTCGAAGCCATTCTAGTGTGTTATTATCAAGAAAAGTTTCGCCGCTCGTAGCGAAATCGCACAAGTATTCTTGAGCAATCTGTCGCTTGTTCATATTTCGAGTTGTCTTCTCAAACCAGTCGTCGTCTCTCTCCGGATGAACATTCCAGGGTAGGTTTATTGCGTTAAATTCATTCAATCCTGCTTCTGCGTCGACATACAATTTATGATACTGGCCTCCGACACCGTTGGGGGTTGACAAAATTATAACTCTACCGCCAGTAGAAATAGTCGGATATATACCAGTCCATATGGTGTCAAAGTTTCTAACAAAAGCAGCCTCATCAACAATTAGCAGAGAAAGTGCTTCAGATCTACCTGCGTCTTCTGATGTTGGTACGGCTTTTATTTCTGATCCGTGGCTAAATCTAATTTTTTGCTTATTGTTTTCAACTATCTCTGGTAACAACAGCCACTTTGGAAGTGCTCTTATCATAGTCTTTACTTTTGTGATAAAGTTTTGTGCAACTGTCAGTTTAGTTGCAATGATAAGAATGTTCTTCTCTTTTTGAAAGATAGCCATCCAAACAGCGTATGCAGCTACCAAAGTTGATAAGCCTAACTGTCTAGACTTTAATATAATATTAAATCTGTGTTCTAGAAATTCTTCGACACAATCATCCTGAAAAGGATAAGTGTCAAAAGAAATAAGCCCTCTTACAGGATGTTGTATTTTCAAGTAATTCTTAAAGAAATAGTTAGGATCTTTGCCGCATTTGATTATTTCTTTTACTTGGAGCTGTTTGTTGTATTTCGCCATAGCAAAATACATAGGTCTTAAGTCAGCTTATTTCAAATATATGGACCTGTCTTACAAGAGCTGTACCCTTGTCAGAGTAAATGTTCATGTTAATTAGCTCAACAGACGTATCGCTTGACACTTTTTTAGTCTTCAGAGCTCTGCCAGCCATTGCCTTGAAATCTTTTTTAATTCTCTTCAAGCATTCATTTGTAAGCTTTTGAAGCTCGGACTCAGATTCTTTGGCAGCAACTTGCATGTTAGAACGTGTCAGTAGGTTTACGACTGACATTGAAGTCATCTGCATTCTATCTTCACCTACTATCTGAACTGAGCATTTCATAAAACCAGGCTGTGCTTCATAAGTCTGACCAAATGTGTCATTAATAACAGTGCTTAATGTATTGTAGTCTTGAAAGTTCATTTAACTCTCCCTTTAGTAGTAATTAGACGTTTCCTTCTATTTATGTACTTATTGACATCAACTTTTTTTGGACGCCAACCTTTTTTCCATTTTTCTTTTCTAGATTCTGCAAATTCTAAATAACACTCGTGGCAGCAAAAGTACTCAGAATTAAGCAGAAAGTCTTCTTGGCTTTTTAACATAAAACCACATAAGTCACAAAAGAACTTATCACCTGCAGCCTTCTGGGTATCTCTGTTTGTCTTTATGCTATACGTTTTTAACATGTGAATCTACGCCTGTTTTAGTAATTTCTATTGTATTGTCAACAATGTCTTTGATTGCGTCAATATGGGATATAATGATGATGTTTTTAAACCACTTTTTAAGTGACTGTAATAGTCTACCGCAAGCTTCTAGATTTGTTTCATCTAGAGATCCAAACCCTTCGTCAATTATCAACATAGAAGATTTAGGCAAAGAAGAAACGTTAATAAGCGCTACTCTAATTGCTAAAGAAGAGATCATTTTTTCCATGCCTGACGCTAACTCAATGATTCTCTTTGAATCACCATAGTCAATAAACACGTCCATGGCGTTTGACTCAAGATCAGCTTCTAAGACAACTGTGAATGGTACGACTCCCTTTAAAATTTTTGCAATCTCTCTGTTGATTTTAGGCAACAAAGAATTGATTATTTGAACCGGAATACCCCGCTTAGAAGTTGCTTGTATGAACAAGTCTTGAACTTTTAGTTGTGTGTTTAAAGTGTCAAACTTTTCTTTTGATTTCTCTGACTGCTCTATTGAAAGCCTCGCACCTTCGACTATTTTAATTTTGCTAATTCTTTTTTCGTCATTTTCTTTTAGAGATCTCTTTTTTGAGTCTAAAAGACGTGCTACACCAGAAGTGTCGCTGTCTTTATCTTGCCCTTCGTACTTTTGCTTAAGATCGCTGTACTCTCTTTCTAATTTCAAGAGATCGTTTTTGTGATTGGAAATATCATTGTTTAAAGATTGTATTTCAACTCGATTCTCTGAAATGCTGGAAATTAGTTTTGACTTTTTTTGGATGATGGCGTTATACTTTTCTATTTTCTCACTGTACTTTTCTTTCTCTATTTTTCGCCAAGAAGATTTTAAGTCAGATACATTTGTACTAAGCTGATTTACTTTTTCTCTCTTAGATTCGATCCTAGCCTTATCCTTGTGAGAATCTTTTATAAATTTGCAAGTAGGGAACTCATCGCCGCAGGGTACCTCTAAGAGCTTCTTTATTGACTTTTCCATGGCATTGAGCTCAGTATTTTCTGCCTTTAGGTGTCCCTCAAGCTTCCATAAGGTTTGCACTAGTTCTTTTGCAGCATCATTTTTAAGCTTTACTTCCTCTATGTCAAAAGAATCTACAAAGTCTTCGATTTTTTTAATTTTTGTTTCTGACTCAAAAATTGCATCTTTAAGAATATCTAGGCTTTCTTGCTCATCATCAATTTTCTCTCTTACAGAGTTAACTTTTCTTTCTGCACTTTCAAGATCAGTCATTGTTACAAAATTAGAGCCTGACTTTTCAAGAACTTCTTTAGTTAGTCTTTCAACATCTTTTTGCAAGTCTTCTCTTTCTTCATTAATCTTGTCTAGAAGATTCTGACTAGTGTTCATTTTTCTTTTTAGATCACTTATTTTTTTGTTCCAGCTAGTTTCTGGGGCAAACCTTTTTAATTCTGCCCTGAGTTCTGCAGTTTGTTTTTTAGCGTGATCGTTCATTAATTCAAAGACACTCATGTCTAGAAAGCTAGAAAGAATATTTTTTCTTGCTGTCGCTTTTTCTTTGATAAAGACATTCATCTCACCTTGTGATGCAAGACCTGTCATTTGAAATTCTTCAGAAGTACCAATCATAGATCTCAATATCTTTTCTGATTCTCTGCGCTGCTCTTCTGTTTTATCCTCAACTATGTTTCCTGCGTCATCAATTCTGTAAATGCTTAGATTAGTAGGTGCCCACACATTGTTTTTTGTGACTTTCTTTTTTGTTTCTCTTACTATTCTAAAAAGCGTTCCGTTTACAGATATGTCTATTTCTGTTCTACAGAAATTTTTTCTAGAGTTAATGATGTGAATATTTTTTATAGCGCCTCTATCAGAAGAATTGAAAAGACCGTATGCTATGGTGCCGATTATTGAAGATTTTCCTCGAGCATTTTTTCCAAATATACCTGTAATACCTGGAAGTTTATCTAGATTTATTTCATTGTCTTCACCGTAACAAAAAGTGTTATCAAACTTTATTTTATTGACACCCCACTTAATGTTTCTCAAGTCAACATTTTCTTGAGTAACTTCTGATAAGTAAGCTGAAGTCGTATTGTCAAGCTCGCACCACTCTTCTTCTAAAATATTGCTTCCAGCATAATACTGACGCATCAATTCTTTTAGTACTTTAGGGTCTCTCAAGTTCAAAGTTGTGACTTCATTTTCTTTAATCATGTCAGAAGAAAATGAATTGTCTATCTTAAAGACTACCTCTGTAGCATTTTTTGATTTTTTAAGAGCTTTTTGAAGAGATTTTGTTTGTGCTGGCGTGATGTAGTCATTGACAGCACTTATTCTAAATCTTGACATTCTTGGGTGTGCTGAACATGCTCTGACAGTTTTCTCAACATCGCCTTTCCACTCAACAGTCACAAACTTGTAATCGTTCTTTACAGGATAAAATTCTACATCAAAATCGTCTTTGGATCTTATGTCCCACACTAAAAATCCTTTTTCTTCATCTTCTCCGTAGTTTTGTTGAATGGTGCTGCCGCAGTAAGCGACTGTAGATTTTTGATTTAAAAACTGTCTTTTGTGTATATCACCTAACAAACCAAAGTCAAATGCATCAAAAAAGCTGACAGGGACTTCTCCATCAAGAACCCAGTCAATGTCTGTTAAGGATCCTGTTACTGCTCCATGATACAGAGCTATAGATACATTTTTTCCTGGTTTGACTTTGCTCCAGTTTTCTTCATCGAAACAAGAAAAGACACACCAGTCAAAACCTGGTATGCCTGTCGGATAAACACCTGAATCTTTGTACAGAAATATCCTATCGTTATTTATTGCTTCAATAATAGGGGTAACTGCGTCCTGCCTATCTTTATTATGAATAAGTCCGTCGTGATTTCCAAGAATAACATGAGTAGGCGCAATCGATGCCATTTCATTAAACCACCACACTAAGTTTTCTACTAGTTCTGGTGATATACCTTGGGTCTTTGAATGTACAATGTCTCCACCGACGTATATGACATCAGGTTTAATTTTTTTTGCTTGCTTAAAAAGGTCTTTAAAAGCTAAAACATATTCTTGATGTCTGGATAAGCCTCGCCAGTGAACATCAGCGATATGAAGTATTTTCATGAATATCCCTTGTTCATTTTAATCACATAATCTTTACGATCAGGAGTAAATTGCAGTGATCCATTTGGACATATTACCCAGCATCTCTTAGATGTACAAGACTTAGGCTTGGGAGCGTAACCGTCAGTCATGATAATGCATCCGTCAAAATCTTTCTTGACTTTTCTAAAGTGATCTTCAACAGCATCAAAGCAGGTACCACCTGTAAGTGATCTTCTAAAATCCGCAGTTTTTCCTTTTTTCCAAACTGTTTTAGAATCATCCTCAACTCTAGA
>CEPH01033432.1_pt1 | contig 17896 bp, 20 predicted proteins | sample 530571 | NCBI WGS metagenome assembly CEPH01 (sample SAMEA2620413, study PRJEB7988) | marine metagenome | biome: marine biome (ENVO:00000447); feature: surface water layer (ENVO:00002042); material: "saline water (ENVO:00002010), including plankton (ENVO:xxxxxxxx)" | depth 5 m | reverse complement strand
GAGCATGAGAAAGAGTGTGGAGAACGCTGGGCTGAATGCACTGTAGAGCTACGAGAGCTTCGTAAGGCTACGGATAACCATGCTGCACGTTGGGAAAGGCTTGCTTGGCTAGTAGTAACTGTTGTAGTCACTACAGCAGCAACTGTTGTTGTTTCAATTTTAGGATAAGACATGAGTAAAAAAAGAAGTAACAGGAACAATAAAAAAGTTTTGCGGGCACTTAGGGCAAGAAGAAGCCATGGTGGGTCTCATAGAGGCGGTGGTAAAGGCCGTGAGCAAGATAGAGATAATGAGCCGACTCCTGTATTTGGTGAACCTGAAGTAACAGGAACTGTTACAGAAACTTCTAAACCTACTGGAGAACAGGGAGGAACTGTTACAGCTACTCAAGATCTTGTTACTACTACTTCTACTGGGGAACGTGGGACGGCTAAGTCTCGTACAAGTAAAGGGCCTCCTAGGGTTGAAATTACGCCTCCAGAAAAGTTTGAAATTGAGGAAGTCGAAGCTGCTCAAGTAGATAGAGAAGGCACTGAAATAACAAAAGCAGAATCGATTGATCCTCAAACTGCTGTGAAAGCTTCTACAGTTAGCGCTGCTCCTAGAGTAACTACAAAGGCTCCTCAAGCTACTCAAGCGAAAATGCCAACCAAGGTAACTGCTGAAACTATGGATGCTGCAAAGGCAGAAGATTTAGGAGCAACTGTAGCGGCCCAGGGTACAGTAAGTGACAAAGCTATAGCCAGTGCAGAAGGGCCTACTTTAACAGAAAGAGCTAAAGCTGCTGAAAGGGACACCGCTCAAGAACTAGCAGCCCTGGCAGAGGAGCAGAACTTTGAAATATCTGAAGGTGCTTATGTAGATAAAGTAACTGGTAGGCAAACGGATGTTGCTCCTACACGAGAAGCCGAGGTTAAACAACGAGAAGCAATTACTGGAGAGCCTGCAACAACTGGTCAAGCTGCACAAATTGTAAATACTGTTGGATATGAAGCAGCACAAAGACGAACAGTAAAAGGAGAAGCTGCAAGAGGCGCAGCAGCATCTATGGTTGCAGAGGTGGGTGATTTACCTCCTGATATTACAGCAGCTATTGTAGAAGATCCTGCAACAGTAGAAGCGCAGATTGATGATCAGCCTGTAGAGGTACGAGCGGCAGTAGCGGCATTGCCTACAGAAGCTCTTGTATCCTCTCAAATGGAAACACTGTTAGCGGGTATGGATGATGGTAAAACACCTGCGTGGGCTAGACCAGCCGTAGCAGCTATCGAACAACAATTGGCTGCTAGGGGCCTCTCAGCGTCCACTGTAGGCCGTGACGCACTATTTAATGCTATTATACAAAGTGCTTTACCTATTGCACAGAATAACGCACAGGCCCTCCAACAACGTGCTGCACAAAATTTAAGTAATGAGCAGCAAGCAAATCTTGCACAGTCTACGCAGGACATGCAAAGGCGTATGGCTAACTTGTCTAATAGACAAACAGCAGCATCACAGACTGCACAGTTTGCACAACAAATGTCTACGCTGCAAAGTCAATTTAGACAACAAGCAGTTATGACTTCTGCACAACAACAGCAACAAATGCGGATGCAAAATCTGCAAAACCAACAGCAGGCTGCTGTCATGAATGCTCAGATGCAGCAAGCTACTAATGCTCAAAATCTAGGCAATGATCAACAAGTAGAGCTTGCCAATCTTCAAATTGCAGCAGCTACTGAGGGTGCAAACGTAGATGCTGTAAATAGAGAGCGTCTTGCAGAGATGCAAGTTGCTGCTGACTTTTTATCTAAGAATGCAGCATTTAGACAACAGATGGAACTTGCTAATCTGACTAATGATCAACAGATGAGATTAGCAAACCTTTCTGCTTTAAATCAAGCTAGTAGAGATAATTTAACAGCGGAGCAGCAAACTGAACTAGCTAATTTAAATTCTAGAATGCAGACAAACATGCTCCAAGCTAAGTTGGCGCAACAGATGGGTATTGCACAACTAAATGTAGATCAGCAACGTGCTGTTCAGAATGCTGCAATGGTAGCTAGAGTTGATCTTACAAAATTCAATGCTGATCAGCAAGTTGAACTAGCCAATAGTAAGTTCATGCAGTCAATGACTATGGCAGATTTTAATGCTGAACAACAGGCGGCTATGCAGAACGCTACAATGATGGCTCAAATGGATTTAGCTGCTGCTGATCAAAGAACTAAATTAGCTATTACCAATGCTCAAAGTTTTTTGCAGATGGACATGGCAAATCTTAATAATCGCCAACAGGCCGTTGTATTAGATCAGCAACTAAAACAACAAAGAATTTTATCAGATCAATCAGCCGAGAATGCAGCAAGACAGTTTAACGCATCTTCAGAAAATCAAACTAATCAATTTATGGCTAGTATGCAAGCTAACATGAACCAGTTCAATACGACACAGCTAAATGCAATGAAGCAGTTTAATGCATCAGAAGCTAATAAAGCAAGTGCTATAAATGCTGCAAATGCTATAGAGGTTAATAAAGCTAACGCTCAGATAAGAAATCAAGTTAATCAATTCAATGCCTCTATAGAGTTTCAACGTGATCAGTGGAATGCTGCTAACGCCCAGGCTGTCGCTCAGTCAAATGTTGAATGGCGTAGGAGAGCTAATACTATTGATACGGCTGCTCAGAATGCTGCTAATCAACAAAACGCTCAAATGGCTTTTAATTTATCAAGTGCAGAGCAAGAGTTTTTGTGGCAAAATTTAAGAGATGAAGCAGCTTATATTAGAACTGCCTATGAAAATGAAGAGCAAAGAAAAACTGTTATGTATTCCACGGCTCTTCAAAATGAGGCAGCGGCTGGTAAAGGCTCTAGCACCACAAGCACACTTCTAACTTTAATTGGAAATTTATTTAAAACATAGGGGTTTTTATGGGATTTTTTAGCAAGATATTTAAAGGTGTCAAAAAAGTCTTTAAAAAGATTGGAAGGGGCATCAAAAAAGTATTTAAAAAAATTGGAAAGTTTATGGGCAAGATTGGTGTTGTAGGCCAAATTGCTCTTAGCTTTTTGCTACCAGGAGTGGGTGCTTTGATAGGAAAAGCTGCGGGGGCCATGATGGCTTCTAGTAATGCCATTATAAGTGGTGCTGGAAGCTTTTTGAATGCTGCGGTAAATATCGGATCTAAAGCTGGATCACTCGTGAAGAGTGTAGGTAAGGGAGTTTTAGATGTTGTAGGAAAAACTGTAGGTACTGCTATAAATAAAATACCAGGGGCAGGTGATTTTCTTTATCAATTAACTTCTGGTAAAATTGACATTACTAAAATGAAAAATTTTGATGGTATCATGAAAACTGCTCAAAATGCTATTACAGATGTAGCAGCTAAAGGTCGTGATTTATTTTCTATGGATACTCTTACAGAAAAGAATGTATTTGCTCAAAGAGCCGATATAGCAAAGCAACTTGAAAAGTATGCCAAGCCTATTGAACAAGTAACCGCTGAAGTTTCTCCTGATGAATTTGCAGAAAGAATAAGGGCAGGGGAAAGTGCAATCGAAGCTAGTATTCCAAAAGCAGAATCTATACGACAAATAAAGGCACCTGTTTCTCTTGAAGAAGGTTTTTCTATGCCTGCTGAAGATGCAACAATAAGAAGTATTTCTAAAGGTCAAGCAGACTTCTTTCCTACTGCTCAACAACAAACTCAATCACTATTATCACCTGTAGATGTTCCGACATTGACAACAGAAGAAATAGCTGCTGGAGCGCGTTATGATCTAGCTTCACCAACAGGTGTTACCTTTCCAGAAAAGACTTTTAGTGAAAAACTATTTGATACTCCAGTAGGTCAGAAGGCACAGGAAAAGGTAAGCTCAAGTTTAACTAGAAGTAACTTGCAGAGGGCTATAGATGAAACTTATGGGCCGCAAGGAGAAGCTATGGGTGATGGTACTTATACAAGTATTGATGTGCCAGATTTAGATCAAATAAGCGTAGCATCTGTTGGAGCCGCTCCTACACAAAGAAGTATTAGAAGGACTGAAATATCAGGCTATGGTGCAACTTCCTTTGACAATTTATTATATACGCCTAAATCTAGCTGGGGCCGAACTTTTGCAGAGCTTATGGGGTAAAGCACAATGTTAGAACAACCTAATCAACAGTTAGAAGAATATCAAAGTAGAATGGATCGTCCTATACCGGGGCAGTCTCTTACTGAAGATCCTGATAGCCCTCAACCGTATGTTTCAGCACCAGAGTTTACTGTTATACAAGAAGCTCTGGATTATATTTTTGTTACCGTAACAGAAGAAGAAACATATGAGAATGTAATGTCTTCTATAGCCAGGGGTGTCTCTATTATGGAGATTACTCAGTTGCTCCTTTTTGCAGGGTTTAATGAAGGCAAATGGAATCCAGACCTAATGCTACTTCTTGCAGAGCCTACAGCGTATATGCTCATGGGTTTAGCAGAGAGGGCAGGCATTGATTATGAGATTACTGATGAGGATGGTGATGAAATAAATGTGTTTGGTGCCGCATTACCTCAAGAGAGAGCCGATCAATTAGAGAATAGAGATATACCCGAAGAAACTGTAGAGCAAATAGAGAATACTGATTTACCGAGTTTATTGGAGAAACCTGCTCCTAGTTTAATGCAGAGGCAATAATATGGCTATTGAAGAAACCTATAGAAGTCTGCTGGGCGCTCAACGCAAGCGACAAAAACGAGAAGAGCGTCAGAATATGCTTTTACAGGCAGGCACTCTGGCGACTAATATTTATCAACAAAAGCTAGATGAAAAAGCTCAAGAATTTTTTGAGCGTACTGAGCTTGATAACAAGCGTATTAGATACCAAGAGGGGTACGATCTTTTTAATAATAAGATAAAAAAGATATATGATGAAGGCACTAATAGTACTTTAGGTCTCGGAGAGTATTTAGTAGGCACTGTAGCTCAACCGATAGCACAAGAAAGAATTTATGCAAACTTTGAAGAAGATATGGTTAAAGACCCTGATGAGCTTGGGAGCGCGGTTAGATCCTATGCAGAAGAAATGGTTTATGGTTCTTTAGACGATCAGGGGAATCGATCAGGCGGTGGTATGCTTGATAGGTTACAGGCCGCTTATGATAGTGGCAAGACTCTAAAAAACATGGAGGAGTACGATGAATATATTTCTAGGAGGGCTGACCTTCCTGAAAATGTAGGAATGGCTTTGGTTGGTAAATTTTTTAACGGTAAAAGCAGGCAAGAAGTAGAGGCTGACGCACTAAAAAGAATTGCGACAAACAATCGATTTGACGAAAACTCTACTGCTTTTATGGCGCTTGCTAAAGCATTTAACTCAGGTATGTCCCTTACTAACTCAGAAGAAGTTGCTAAAAAGGTTCAAGCGTACACTGAAAATATTAAAATGAAACCTAATGAGTTTTTAAAGGAGTCTAAAATTGTAACCGCTAAAAGACCAGATGGAAGAGGTGGACAGTTTGAGTGGAAATATATACAAGATACGTATCAAGATAGAAGAACAAATGCAATTCGTACAGTAAATAGGGCTAATACGGCAGATTCTTTTTCTACAAAAATATTTAGACAAGAAGAAGTAAGACTACCAGGTGAAGCTGTAGAGGTAGAGCAGGTAGAGCCACTAACAGGTAAAGTTATAAAGACAAAACAACAGCCTTTTCACGATGTATCTGGTAAAGAAATGTTTAGATATACTGAAGTAGAAAATGTTGGTGAAGATCCTGTAAGAGGAGACATTACCACAGATGTTGCACCTCATCTTGTTGAAGCTGCTGGTCAAGTGGCTAACAATGTTATTATGCAACAGCCTGATTCAGATTATGTAAGAGATGCTTTTAACGATTACCAACAAAGGCTTTATGGTGACGATGAAGATCAAAAAGAGCAATTTAGAAAGGATACAAATAGAAATATACAGATTATGGGCTTCAATTTACATCAAGAATATCGCTTTGATGTGCCTACAGGTAGAAAAATTGCTGCTCAAATGTTAGTAAATAATGTGAGATATGAGAAAGATACGGGTAGTGAATACAAAAACTATCGGGGTGCTAATTTATATTCTTCTATAGACGCAAATGGGTTGAGAGTTCTTGAGGCAATAAATGATCTAAACATGTCAGATACTGAGTTTAAGATGGGTGGTTTAGATGAAGAAGATTTTAAACCCTTAATTGCCGATTTAATTAGCAGGAATAATTTATTAGCTTTTAGAGGGCGCAAGGGTGCTAGTTCAAGAGAAGAATCTATTTTTGATGATGAAAGTAGAAGATATTTCTTAGAGAAGAACATGCCAGACGATGATAACATTAATAATATTTTTAATCGCCCTATAAATTTAGGCGTTCCTTATGCAGATGCAGGCTTAACTATTTTTGATTATATTGAAAGAGAAACTATGGGAACAATTACTAGAGGCCGAAATCTTGAACAATATTATCGTGAACTAGATGAGGCTGCACAACTTGCTAAAATTCAAGCAACTCTTGGTGCCCAATTTTAAAGGATGTTAAATGATATTTGATGACACCTTCAAAAAAGAAGAGGATGTAAAAGGCCCTATATTTGTAAAGCCTTCTATTGATTCTATGGCTATGCCAACAACTACAAATGCTTGGCGTAATGATCCTCGCGTTCAAAAAGACGCTGAGATATATTTGTATGGTCTTTCTAAACTAGATAACACTTTTGATCCTGGCACTTACTTTGATGACAATCGTGACATCGTAGAAGTTTTACGCGACGAAGATAATAGAATAATGACTATTATACAACGCGCTGGTAACTTAGGCAAGCTGTCTCCCGAAGCTAAAGCCGCATATAATCGACTTAGATCTAGCTGGGAAAACACTATGCCCTCTAACTTTGATGAGTGGACAGACTATGCTGCTGATTTAAGCTCTGATGTATTTGCAGATCCTTTAAATGCTTTGGGTTTAATTTTTACTGGTGGCAGCGCAAATGCTGTTGCACAAACGGCTGGTAAAGAAGGATTAAAACAAGTTTTAAAAAGAGCAGCAGTCTCAGACAGCACTAAAGCGCAAACTATACGAGGTGCTATTGCAGGTGGTGCTTATGGAACTACGCATGAGGATCAGCTTCAGAGAGCAGAAATAGCTACAGGACTATCTACCGATTATGAGATTGGACGCACAGCAACTGTAGGGGGCGCAAGTGCTTTGGCAGGTGCTGCTCTTGTCGGGACTCTTGCAGGAACTTCCAAGTTTTTTAAAAAACGTGCTAAAGAACGTATGGATGCTGATGAGCAGTTTAGAAGAGCTAACAGTGAAGGCCCTGAAGGCGTAGATCCAGACATTCAGCAAACCGTAGAGGACAATATAGAAATACTTAAACCTAGTTCGGTCACTGATATATCGGCTGATGTAACTCCTGGTAGGGCCTCTATAGTTATTGATCAAGAAGCCGTAGGAAAGTTTTCAGAAGAAGTAAGTAAAAAGGCTGGGGGAGGCGAAAGAACCACGCAAGAAGTGGTCGATACTGTTAATCAAGTTATGCGCGACTCCGCTGGTAAACCATTAGACAACTTAGGTAGGCGTATAGGGTTTGAAGTAAACAGACTTATAAATAGATATGGTTCTAAAATAGCATTCAAGCCTGTTGCTGTCGTAGAGTCTTTTAGTAAGTTTTCACAGACTGCTAATGATCTAATGAAAAAATTTAGGTATGACGCAGGACGTACTGTATTTGGAGACCGTGATTATGACTCTCAAGATTTCTTTGAGGTCTATAAAGAAACAGCAGGTCGATACTTCGTAAGAGCTAAAGTAGCCATGGAGCCTTTTGCTCTTAACATGAGGGGTAAGCTTTCTGAAGTTGCTAATAATAATATTATTAGAGCTTTGAGAGGTGAAGAACCCTCTGGAGATGGTGTAGCAACCGTTGCAGGAGAGCTAAGAGAAATATTAGATGATATAGCTGATCGTTTATTAAAAGATGGTTTTATCGATGAGCCAGCCACTAATTATGTTCCTCGTATGTGGAGCAGGTCTGCTATTGAAAAAAATAAAGAAACATTTATATCTAAACTCATGGATGCCAATGAAGTCAACTCTAGAGAAGAAGGTCTTAGAGTTGTTGAGGAGATGCTTGATAAGCGTAATCAGTTAGATGGTGGTAGTTCAGGTGGTAATGCTTTCTTTTTTAAGAGGCAGTTTAATCTTCTTCAGGATAATGACTTTGAAGAGTTTTTAAATAATGACATTGTTGACATTATGAATACTTATATTTTTCAGTCTTCTAAGCAGTTGGCTAAAAAGAAAGTATTTGGAGTTAGGAATCTAAACGAATATAGAACTAAGTATGTTGATAACATTCGCGCAGAAATGCGTAAAGCAGGTAAAACTCTTACAGTAGGCGATGAAAGTGATTTAATTAGAGTATGGCAGCTTACCACAGGCGAAGATGTTAGTAGATTTGAAAGTAGCAAAGTTCAAGGATTTATTGATGCTTATAGTGTGGCAAATCGATTAGCCTATCTACCTCTTGCAACTCTTTCAAGTGTTACTGAGGTCTTTATTAATGTAGGTAAGGCAGGTGTAATTAAAAGTTTAAAAGGTCTTGCAAAGTCTACTGATGCTGCTCAGGACACCATACAAAAGCAGCTAAAAGAAAAATTAGGTAAGCAGGGTCTTACTGAAAACGAAATCTGGAAAGAGATGAACAAGTTTGGTCTTGCTCTGGATACTGCTATGTCGGATCTTGCAGACAGGCTGGCTGGTGATGGTCTTAGCTCAGAGCTTGCTAGAAAAGTAAACAACAATTTTTTTAGATACAACTTTCTAGATCAGTGGACTAAATCGGTTCAGATGATGTCTTATGTAACTGGTAAGACTTTGATAGCTGATAATCTTAGGGCTATAGCAAAAAATAAAGGTCTGCCTGATTCAAGAAGAATTACTCGCCTAAAAGATGAGTTAAAGGAATTAAATATAGATATTGAAAGGGGCTTAAACTGGGTTGAGACAGGAGACAAAGATTTTGAAGAGGTTATACAAAGAGGAGCAGCTAGATATGCAAATGAGGTTATTTTAAACCCATCCGCAGAGTCTGGGCTAAAACCTGTGTGGATGGCTAATCCTCAATCATCTATATTATTTCAATTTATGGGTTACCCGGCTGCTTTTACAAACACAGTACTCAAGAATGCTGCAAAAGGATTATTACGCAACCCTGTAGGTAATGGAGCAAAAATTGTCCCAGCGGCTCTTATAATGACTGAAATGGCTAGGTGGACTAATTATGCCAGGAGCGGGGGTGAGTCTGAAAGATTTAAGGATCGTGAACAGATATATAAGGACGCTGTTATTCGCTGGGGAGGAAACGGATTAATTGCTGACATGATGCAACGAGGGCGTAAAGCCGCAGAAATATATCAAGATCCTTTAGCAGGCACCGCAGGTCTTTTTGGGCCAGTAGGACAAGATCTATATACGCTTGTACGCCGTGGAGACATTGTAAGTTTTTTTGGTAAAAAAGTACCGCTCTATGGTGCAGGAAAAACTATTGAGCGTACATTTGATGTTGAGTTTATGGATGAGTACAACAAAAATCTAAAGGAGCTTAACAAAAAGTTTGAAGAAGCTGTTGTACCTGAAAGAGCTAGAGAGCCGTTTATGTATGCAGGGGGCGGGGTGGTTAAAGATGTACCTAACGTCCCTGAAGAACCTGATCAGCGTATTGATAAGATAACAGGCCGTCCATATGACAAACAGGCTGGTGAAGCGTTTGTAGATAATGAAGAAGATCCTTTAGTTAGACTTGGCTTAGTTGCAGGTGGTCTTGCTAGACCTGCTGCTAAATTAGCTAGAACTGTTACAGAAGAAATAGAAGAGTTAATTAAAAGTTACTCCACTAAAGATACAGATCCAGAGTCTGTTAAAAAAGCAGCAGAAGAAATAGTGGGGAGTAACATAGGACAAGATGACTATGAAATAGAACAGATTAGAAAATCTTTAGAGCGTACATCCTTTACAGATTATGATGAATATGTAAATGAACCTGTTGAAGAGATTTTAGATAAGTATCGTCTTAGAGAAACAGAAGATGAATCGTTTATTGAAGTAGAGGGGCAGGCGAGGGCAGCAGGAACATCAATGTCAGAGGTGCCTGAAGACGATTTAATATTTATGGGTGATGTCGAAAAAGCAGAGGCCCTAAGAAAAGCTGAGTCCATAGCTCCAGAACAGTCTATGGTTTTTAAAGAAGAATTAGATTCTTTAAGGAACAGCAAAGATCCTATGGAGAAAGAGGCGGCTAGTATGTTGAATAGGCTATTAGTTAAGATGCCTCGCGCTGGTCAACCTAGAGTTCAGGAAGATGTTGATGCTGATATAGGACAGAGAATACAAGAGTTTGTTAAAGACTCTGTGGTAAAAGAGCCTGTTTATAGAGCAACAGGGCATGGAATATCAACTGACTTTGAAGTTAACTTTGCGTTGCCTAGAGAAATAGGCCCACATTTTGGTACAAAAGGACAGGCAAATTATATAGTCCTGAGCGATTACTTAGAAGGTGTTGAGTTTGAAAGACAAATGTTTGACCTGAAGATGACTCAAGATCAGATATTCGAGCAGGGACAAGTCAAAAAACCAGGTAAGTTGCCTGCTATGATGAAGGGTTATTTAGATATTAGAAACCCATTAGTAATAGAGGACGATTTAGGTGTATGGGATGCAGTATCCATAATAGATGACTTCTTTAGTATAAAAGAAACAATGGCTTCAAAATTTATTACAGAGATAGGGAATCAAAGTAAGGGTAAAAACTCAGGAGCTTTCTACGATATTATGAGGCCACCATATATTAAATATAAAAAGTTCATAGAGGATAATATGGGTAAAGAAGATGAACCCTTGTATAAACTACAAAAGGCTATAAGAAGGTATGATATAAATGATAAGTTTAAACAATATCTAAAAAGCCTAGGATTTGATGGCATCAAGTATAGAAATACTATAGAAGGCGATGAAGTGGAGTTAGCGGGTGATTATCCTAATAAGCCAGGGGCATACTCGTATATTGCATTTGATCCTCATCAATTCAAAGTTGCTTCAGCAGCGAAGTTTGATCCTGAAGACCCTAGAATGTTTAGGGCGCAGGGTGGAAGCGTAGGATGATAAATGAAAAACGTATATGTACTACTGCCTCTGTTACTGTTGTTAGGAGTTTTTATGTATAAGTATTTTACAGAAGAAGAAGTAGTTTGCAAGCACTGCGATGAGTCGGGTATGAACCCAGAGTTCATGCGTAAAGTAGATGTGCTGAGAGAGAAGCTGGATTTCCCCTTTAAGATAAGTTCTGCGTATAGGTGCCCTCAGCACCCCATAGAGGCCCGTAAAGCCTCTCCAGGCGCTCATGCGTCAGGTAGGGCACTAGACATCATGGTGCGTGGAGAACAGGCTCACAGGCTCTTACAGGGCGCTCTAGAGGCAGGTTTTACAGGTATTGGTGTCAGTCAGAAGGGGCCAACCAGATTCATCCACATTGATGATCTAGAAGACTCAGAAGGTCGCCCAAGACCACACGTATGGAGTTATTGATATGAGTTTAGTAGCAACACTAGTAGGCCCTGTTACAGGCTTGCTGGACAAGTTTATTGAAGACAAAGATCAGAAGGCTATGCTGGCCCACAAGATTGCAACGATGTCAGAGGAACATCATCAGGATCTTATGAAGGCCCAGATAGAGGTCAACAAAGTAGAAGCTAGTAATTCTAATTTATTTGTATCCGGGTGGAGACCCTTTATTGGTTGGACATGTGGACTGGGGATGTTTGGAAACTTCATCACAATACCATTCGCAAACTTTGTACTGGCACTGCTTGAAATAAATATTGTCATTCCTCTAGTACCCCTAGAGACTATGATGCCTGTCCTCATGGGCATGTTAGGTCTAGGCGCAATGAGGAGCTACGAAAAGACTAGAAAATGATAATAGAAAGTGTTGCAGCAGCCTCTGCCATCTTGTCGAGTCTGAATACTTTGATAAGGCAAGCCAATGAATCCGGGCAGGGTATCCAGCAGCTTATGGGTACTATCAGCGATTTTGGAGAAGCTTTAACAAATTTTGAAGTAGAGCGTAAGTCTAGCACCTTCAAGCCTCTAAGTCAGAGCGAAATCTTGAGGCTCACCCAGATAAAGAAAAGCTATGAGAGATACTGGAAAGATGTACACGATATATTATTGGTGGCAGATCCAGAGACTTTGGAGGCGTTTAAGCAAGCCAAGGCAGACCAGGAAAGAGCCAGAAAAGAACATCTGCGCTTAATAGCTAAAAGACAAAAAGAAAGAAAAGAACTGATACACCAACTGGCAGTAGGTGGACTTGTACTAGTACTAGGTGGTATGATAGCAATCGGAGTGATTGTATTTATTGTTAAAACTTTTGGAGGATAACATGCCAGCAAAGAAAAAGAAAAGTAAATCTAGAGTAAACGAGGCAGGTAATTATACCAAGCCTACTATGCGTAAGAGACTTTTCAATCGCATCAAGGCAGGGTCAAAAGGCGGTCGCCCTGGTCAGTGGTCGGCGCGTAAAGCCCAGATGTTAGCGAAGGCTTATAAAGATGCAGGTGGTGGTTACAAGTAATGGCTGATCCTAAGAAGGGTACAGGAAAGAAACCCAAGGGTTCAGGGCGTAGACTATACACTGATGAAAACCCTAAAGATACCGTGCGTATTAAGTACGCTACTGTACAGGACGCTAGGGATACTGCACGTAAAGTAAAAGGTATAAGCAAACCATACGCACGTAAGATACAGATACTGACTGTCATGGAGCAGAGAGCCAAAGTTGCTGGTAAATCTAAACAGGCTGAGATTGCCAAGAAGGCAAAAGAGTCTCTGAGGAGGAAGCATGGCAAAGCAGGTACAACAAGAAAGACCAAATGAAAAACAACTTGAAGAGTGGCGTAAACAGCAACAGGATAAAAGGCATAACCAATAATGGCACTTAAAAAATCTCAAAGATCTTTGAAGGCTTGGACAAAGCAGAAGTGGCGCACCAAGTCAGGTAAAAAATCTAGTGAAACTGGAGAGCGTTACCTGCCTGAAAGGGCTATCAAATCTTTGTCAGCTTCAGAATACGCTGCTACGACTAAGAAGAAGCGCGAAGACACGGCAAAGGGTAAACAACACAGTAAACAGCCTAAGAAGATTGCCAAGAAAACCAGACAATACAGGAAGAAGTCATGAGTAAAAGAGATCCACGCTTAGAACGTGCAGGTGTGTCAGGCTTCAATAAACCAAAAAGGACTCCGAAGCATCCTACGAAGTCGCATATTGTTGTGGCAAAGGAGGGAGACAAGATAAAGACAATACGCTTCGGTCAGCAGGGAGCTAAAACGGCGGGTAAGCCCAAGCCTGGAGAGTCTGATCGTATAAAGAAGAAACGCGCCAGCTTCAAAGCCAGACACCGTGCGAATATAAAGAAGGGTAAGATGAGTGCTGCGTACTGGGCGAACCGTGTCAAATGGTAGGCCCTGTATCTCCTGTATCGAATATGCTTCTGAGCAGCTACGTTGACACGCAAACGAAGCATAATATTGTCAATGATCCTACTGGCGGGACTAAGCGAATTGACACTACTGTATTTAGAACTGTGTACTACGAGTACGATCATGGGACAGTGAGTGTCAGGAATGTAAGTTCATCCTCTCAAGTTCTTAATTTATTAGTTTAAAGCTTCTAGCTCTTTTTCTAGATGCTCGTGTAATTTTCCCACCTTACTATCTACCTCAGTTACAATCTTCCTCATTAGAGGTATATCATTATCATCAAATATAGTTGCCAGTTTTTCAACTGGCAGTTTACTATATTCACTCATTACCTGACCTTTACGGTTCACAAATACTTTAAAACTTATAATATTACCTTCCATATCAAGCTACCTTACTGAAGGATACCTTAGCGACATCTCCACGTAGTCCAGCCTTCATGTATGTAGTAGCACGGCCTTCAAAGAAGTTTTGATGTTCTACTCCTAACACATCATCCAGCCAGTTAAGAGGATTATCTTTGACATTATAGTTAGTCTTCAGTCCTAGTTGTAATAGTCTGCGATCTGCAATGTATCTGATGTACTCCTGCATTTCTTTCTTGGTTAATCCAGGTATGTCACCCTGCTCAAAAACTAAGTCTAGAAACCTATCTTCTAGGTCAACCATCTCGCGGCAAGCCTGGTATATCTCAGCCTTGAAGTCATCAGTCCACAACTCAATATTCTCTTGAATAAACTCTCTGAAAAGCTTTGTCATTGCTTCTACGTGCATAGACTCATCACGTATGCTGTAGGTAATTATCTGACCCATGCCCTTCATCTTCCCGAAGCGAGGGAAGTTTAGCAATATGATAAAGCTTGAAAATAGTTGGAGACCTTCAGTAAAGCCTGAGTATATTGCCAGCGCCTTGGCTATAGACTTCCTGTCGCCTTTTGCGACTTTAACAGAGTTAATATACTCGTGCTTGTCTGCCATAGCTTCGTACTCTGCAAAGGCTTTGTACTCAACCTCTGGCATCCCTACTGTATCCAGCAGGAGACTGTAAGCGTGTTGATGTATAGACTCCATATTAGCGAACGCAGACATCATCATACGAGCCTCTGGCTTCTTAAAGATACGCATGTAGCGGTCTACATACCCAGACCCAACGTCTACATCTGACTGGGTGAACAAACGAAAGATCTGTGTAAGAAGATTTTTTTCTCCATCTGTCATTGTCTGCCAGTCTTTTACGTCATTGTGTAGGGGTACATCTTCTGGGAACCAGTGCATCTGATTCTGTTGTGAGTAGTAATCGAACATCCAAGGATGATCAAACGGTTTGTAATAATCTCTAGTACCTAATAGGCTCATGCAACATCTCCCTCTTTAATAAAAACACCATGAGTATTCATGTGTCCCTTTCTATCTTTAATATCATTATACGCCACTTTCAAACAACCCTCTAAGGTAGTATCACTCATGATTGCTAAAGTATTCAGTACTACCAAGCAATCTCCAATGTCATCAGTAACGTCCCTCTGTTTAGCTATGTTATCACCCAACTCTCCAACTTCAGATACTAGTTTAGCGAATTGTGCTAGGGGTGTACTGTTGTTTACTATACCTCTCTCCATAGCCCATAGACTTATTGAATTTATTAGTTCATCATTCACGAGTTTCGTATCCTGTATTAATTAATGCTTGCTTAAAAACTTCTAGCATATAAACAACTTCTTTTATATCCAGTGAAGCACTAGATTTGGCTTTCATAAGATTTTCATGATCCCAGCCAATTATTAATACTTCTTTGTACTGGCCCTTGCAATCTTCAAAAATCTCATCCGCTGACGCTTGCTTAGGTACTAGACTTACTATATTACTCACTGAAATGTGTCTCCAATACAAGAAGTTTATCTTCTGCCTCCGCTATCTTAGCAATAAGCTTGTCCATAGTTTCAACTAGATTTCCATGCTCTCCTACAGCCACTGGATTGTCTATGTAGTTCTGTACCTCTGCTTTATACATAGCTATTTCAGCTTTATATAAACATCTTAGTGCATTAATTTTCGGGTCTAGCATTGTAACCCTCCTCTAGTAAGTCTTTATACTCATTTAAATATTCTTTGTAACTAAGCGGCGCTTCTTGTTGCTTAATCTTATCGTTCATGTAGCTAGACCACATCTGCATACAGTAGTGGCTAAACTGCATTATCTTGTCATCTTGCTCTCTGTAGTATGCCAGATACTCAGGCCAAGTAGCATATTTTTTTAGTTCCTGTATGTAAAACTGCGCTCTGTATACTGGGTGTTCTTCTGTCATGCCACCGTACACTCACAGATAGTAAGGGCACCGATACGCTCACATACCTTTAGTTGATTAGGTTTGCATCTAACATGATCAGGCCCCATGTATTTCCACTTACTCCCATCTCCTGTCATGCTACATCCTGAAACTAATAATAAACACACTGTAAATATCTTTTTCATGCCTCTTTCTCCAAGTCCCACTGGCAAATATTTTTATTCTTGCCTCTCCTTCTGAATAAATAAAGTAGATTGTAATCTTCTTTCCACTTTATCAACCATGCTGAATTATTTTTTTCAGCATCTTTAAATATAGCGTAGGTCATAAACAGTGCAAAAACCGTGAGGACATGCCCCCATATCAATGAAACAAGACCAGACCAGCCAGCTATTAACGCACAGAAACTAGCAGACCACACGATTGATAGAGAAAGCATTAGGTACATCTGCATACTTACATCGCCAATAAATCTAAGTGGATTATATTTTAAATTCATTAGCGATTCCCAGGTGTAGTAAAACCATAGCATTGCTGCTTTTAACTTCATATTAAAAACTCCAGTTTGTTGTTGATCTCGTACAGTAACCAAATCACAAAGCCTAGCCCTATAGCAAGAATAGTGTGATACCATATCCACCTTACTTTGTATATTCTTAATTCTAATCTACGTTCATCGTCTGCTAATTTATAATATTCTAACATGTCTTTTACACGTTTAATTAAATCAAATATATTATCTTTCATTTAATTCAATACCATCTTCTGAAATCCATGTGCCTTCTGTAAAATACACACAAATTTTACCATTAATTATTCTGTGTGATTCAGGGCCATAATCATAAGCATCGAAAAGACTTTTGGAAAGCATTTTATCATAAGATTTTTCATCATCTTCTGTATAGTTATTATCCTTCACAACTTAGACACTCCTCTTCTAGGTTGATTCTTGGGATTTTAATGTTAACATTCTCTGTATTTCTAGCTGCTGTAGAGCGCAAGTAATACATAGATTTGAGTTTGTTAGCTCCTGTCCAATGTACATGATTAACATATTCCAAATACTCATCGTGTACCTCCTGATCTGCATTAGATGGTGGTGGCTCAAAAAATAAGTTTACGGACTGTGCTTGGCAGATATACTTTTGTCTTTGGTATGCGTGTTCGATGATCCAAAGCTGGTTAAGTTCACCCGATGTTTTAAATATTTCCTTTTCTTCTTCCGTGAGTTCTTCCAAGTCTTTAACAGACCCTTCAGCAGCCGCAATATTCTTCCATGTTTTTTCTGTATTGATTCCTCTTTCTTCAAGAAGCTTCTCCAAATATTTGTTTTTTACTTTGAAAGAGCCTGTGAGAGTTTTGTGCGTAAATACGTTAGCCCTCGTAGGCTCAATAGAAGGACTTGTTCCACCACATATAATACTAGAACTAGCATTAGGGGCAACAGCAAGAAGATGGGAATTACGATAGCCACTACCAGCCATGTCAGGAGCCTCCCCACGCTCTCTAGCCAAACGCCGGGAAGCCATCTGAGATCTTTCCTTGATAAGTTTAAACGCTCTGTTGTTAAAGCTGGAGGCGTACATTCCTTCAAAAGGGATTCCATTACGTTGAAGGTAACTATGAAAACCCATCGCTCCAAGACCAATCGCCCGTTCTCTATATGCACTATAAGCGGCTTTTGCAAAGCCTGTTTTATCTGGTTCAACATAAGTTTTAAATTCCTTCATTTCCATATCGGGGAAACAATATCCCCTTGTGGCATTATTAATAAAATGCTCTAACACATTATCCAACATTGTGATCAAATCACTGATGAATAAATCATCGTCCTTCCAAGAATCAAAGTACTCTAGGTTGACACTAGAAAGGCAGCACACTGCTGTACGTTCTTCACTAGTAGGCAGCGTAATCTCAGAACATAAGTTACTCTGACGAACCTGTAGCCCTAGTTTCTTTTGTTCTTCTGGAAGAGCATCATTACATCGATCCAGGTTAACGATATATGGCTCCCCTGTTTCTGCTCTAGTGTGTATTAACTGCCACCACAAATCTCGTGCGGAAACTGTCTTGGT
>CEPH01086723.1_pt1 | contig 17991 bp, 14 predicted proteins | sample 530571 | NCBI WGS metagenome assembly CEPH01 (sample SAMEA2620413, study PRJEB7988) | marine metagenome | biome: marine biome (ENVO:00000447); feature: surface water layer (ENVO:00002042); material: "saline water (ENVO:00002010), including plankton (ENVO:xxxxxxxx)" | depth 5 m | reverse complement strand
TGGGGTGCACCCGATAAAGGCATTGCAGGTGAGCCAGATCCAGAAGATTTAACGGTAGACAATGCCTATAAAACTAGATGGATATGGTATCACACTTTTATGGCTCTAGAGTTATTGATTATTATAGTGTTATTAGCAGGTATTTTAGTTACTATGGCAGTAAAATTATAACTTGAATGTGCCCCCTTTATTTGATATAATATGTGTATGAATGACAATAAAAAGACAGGTTTTGATCTACCTAAACCCGATGTGGGCATAGGTAAAGTACATATAGGCGGCGATGCTAAGCCTGTTCCTGATGATAAAAAAGATCCTATTGACGATCAATGGAAACATGTTAGTAGTAACTGGGATAGTTCATTCAATGACGACTAAAGCTGACACATTTAAATCTTTAGTAGATATGTTAAATAAAAAATCTTTTGGAGAAAAGAATGATAGACAAAATAAAAGAAAAAATAAAAAGTATAATCGAAAAAATTAAAGGCTGTTTCTAATGCCATTTGAAATGATAACTATGCTAGGCTCTACCGTTCTCGGTGGAGTGATGAGCATATGGTCACAAAGTATAAAAGCTAAACAAGCTGAACAAAAGATGCTTTTACAAAGGGCAGAAGCACAGACTAATGCGTTTAGAGAAGCAAGAGAGTATGAGAACGTAGGTTTTCAATGGACAAGAAGAATCATAGCATTGACTGCTATTTTTGCAATTGTTGTTTTACCTAAGATACTTCCTCTAATAGATCCACAAGCACAGGTAATAGTTGGATATACAGAATGGAAGCCTGGCTTCTTATTCTTTGAAGGTAAAGAAGTAATGCAATGGGTGCCTATGGCTCAGCGAGGAATTATTATAACTCCATTAGATACTAATTTAGTAGCGGCTATTATTGGTTTATACTTTGGTGGTAGTTTAGTTAAAAAATAATGCAACAAAAAATTTGGCCTACTTTTGTAGACTTCGGTCTAGTTGATAGAGATTACACTTTTTTAAAAAATTTTATATCAAAAGAAGAAAGCCAATTAGCTTATTACTATTCACTAATTAAAGCTATTAATCCATCTGAGACAGAAGACTCGCAGTCTCCTGGTTGGGACATTAGGAGTAATGATCCAATTGGTTTAGCCTTATTGTATAAGGTTAAGAAGAAGATGGAAGCTTATGCTAATAAAAAATTATTTCCAACTTATTGTTATTATAGAGTTTATAAACAAGGTTCTGTTTTACTTCCACATATTGATAGACCGTCGTGCGAATATTCGGCTACCGTTTGTTTAGGATATAATAATTCCAATATACTTAATTACAATTGGCCTTTTCGTGTAGGCAAAGAAATGTTTATGATGCAACCAGGTGATGCGGTGTTATATAAAGGCTGTGATGTCACTCATTCTAGAGTTGGTAAATATGGAGGTATTGCCCAGACACAAATTTTTCTACACTATGTAGATGCCGAAGGGCCTTTTAAAGATTTTAAACATGACAAGAAATGTGGGACAGAATGTTTGTTATGTGAAATAGAAGAGAGATCTTTATTATAATGAAAGCAGCGATAGTATCTGTCATTATATTTGCAATATCCGTAGCTTTAATCTTACACTATTCACCCTACGGCGGACAGCATAATCCAATGGAATGGTTAATTTGGATATATAGAAATGTTAGTTGGAATCTTTAATATTTAAAGACTCACGCATCTTATCTTTTAAACGTTTTGTGCTTTTATCAGTCTGAAGATTACGGTATGTTGTATTTGCTTGCTGTATTCCTTCTGATCGTAATCTACTTAACTGTGGAAAGTACATGTATTCGTATCCTACTTTGTTATTAAACGCCATAACCTCTCTCATAATTTTATTAATTTCTAGTTGTGCATCTCTAACCATGTCTGGATCACGGTTTACGTTTAGTCCTATGTACATGTCTCGGTAGGCTCTTTTAAGTTTAGTATTAAATCCTCTAATTTTTCCACTATACTTACCCTCTATTGCTTTGTCGTAGTATAGAGCAGTTCTTTCTTTAGAAATTTTAGTAGGAGTAAATCCCATACCTTGTTTTATTAAATCTAAAGCCGTTAAATCTGCGGTAACAATAGTGCCGTATTTAGTTTCTACGTATCCTTCAGTTGGATATTTATATGTAGCTCTGTATAAATTTTTAATGAACGTAGGCATAGCAGCCATGTATAAATCTAAATCTTCATAAAATGCTGCAACTCCATCTTTTGCAAATATGTCTTTCATTTCTCTAGCTGAGTCTATAAATACTGCACCAGGTGCTCCTAAGAATTCTTCAACTCTAGCTCCAGTAGGGAAACCTAGCATATTTAAAAGTGCTCTTATCTGAGCAGATCCTGGTACTTCACCTAAAGATAGTCTACGCTGTACACTTGCCCCCGTTCCTGCTTCTATGACACCTTGCATTAAATATTCTGTAGCTTGTGGGCCTACAGTTTCTGCAAACATTTCACGCATCACAGTTCTCATGTCTTCATTTACACCTCTCATTCTTTGTATCAGTCTATAAACTTGATCAAGCTCTTCCATGCCTGGCATACCCATTAATCCTCCTGTAGCAAACAACATGAGCATAACTCTTGCAAACATTTTTCTACCTTGAGGGCCACCCTGTGTCATTAGTCTGTGTAATAGGAAGAACATTTGACTTATATAAGTTTGGAATAAGAAGAATACTGAGCCAGGTCCTCTCATAATTTTAGGTCTATTTGCTTTAGAATAATCACCAAACGTATCGTCAACTAATATTCTGGCAAAGTCCTGTCGAGTAGCTACGCCACCTCTACGTTCTTTATAAGCATTCCACAATTTATTGGACGATCCATAGTAATCGTTTGCTTTTTCCATTACAGCATCATTATTGGCTATTCTATATGCAGATATGTAAGCGGTTAAACGAGATATAGTTTCGAAGGTATTAAAGACACCGCCCATAATGCTTTGTTCAAATTGTCTTGTTCTAGCTCGTGCTTTTGTTTTTTCAGTTGGAGTCATAGCGTAACCTGGAGCCATGCCTGCTTCGTATATTGCTTGTCCTTGTTTAATAATACCATTAGCCACATCTTCTTTGACTGCTTCTCTAACGTCTGCAGGTATCTTATCAAAGTCTAAATAAACATCATTGAATTCATTGTTGGTAAACGTAATCATTTTACCTACATCTGCAGCAGCTCTTGTCATTTCTTTTAGAACTACAGCAGAATTACTAAACTGAGCTAAAATTGGTCCAGTAAACTGCACCGCACTCATTATTTGTAGTATACCAGACGATAGGTTACCGCCTAAAAACCACCAGAATCCCATTCGTCTAAGCGATGCAAACTCATGATGGTGTGCATTATCTACGCCATAATCTACCATATTCTGTATAGCTTCTCGTAGCCTTGGTCTTTGATTACCTGATTGTTCTGTATATTTTATAGCGGATGATGTTCTATCACGCACCTCTTTTAAGAATCTATTTCTTGCAGCATACTCTGATGCCACCATACCAAACGAAGTAATACCTCTTAGTATATCTCCATCAAATCCTGGTACACCTCCAATTTGTTTTCTTCCTCGTAAGAATTGATCAAATCCCACTAAGGTGCCCCCACCTATTCGCCTATCTAATTCTTTTCTAGCTTCTGCATAAGCTGTCGCTGTAGGTTCTGACATCCTAGATGCTAATAAATCTAGCATAGAAAACTCTTCTATTAATTTTTGACGCATAGTAGGTTTATCTTCTTTTACATCTGATATCTCAAACCCTGCGGATGGTGGATAAAGTCTAGCAAGTTTTTGCAAGACTTGATTTTTCTTACCCTCAAATGTGTTTCCTGTTGCACGTTCTTCTACAAAAGGTTTTTCTATACTTTCAGCATGAATTATTTTGCCTTCAGAATCTTTAACAGTAACGTAGAATTCTCCATATCTTTGTAGTGGCACATAATCAAATGTCTTGTAGTCTTCATATATGCCTAGTTGTTTTTGTAAAGCTTTTAGTCCTTGTTCTTCTGTCCCTAGTAACTGTTGGATAACAGGAAGAGGGGCAAATAATTCTAATTGTGCTGAATCTATTTGTCTCTGTTCCATTGTCTGTAGTCCAATTACTATAGCACTTAGTTGTTGAAAGTTAATATTTTCCACAGTATCTTTATTCAATGCACTGACATCTAAACCTGATCGTTGTAATAAATTAGGATCCATTATATTTATCATTTGAGCAGCGTTAATAATATCATCTACATAGTTAGATGCGATAGTTCCCTTTTTTATTTCTTCAAGTATGTTTTGTATTGCTAACTGAGCTTCTTCATAAGCTATGGCAATATCACCCTCTAGTATAACTATCTCACCCTTTTTTATGGTTATTAGATTTTCACCGAAGCCGCCTGTGGTCATGTCTATTGGTGATACAAATATAATTTGACCGTTGGCATCTCTTCTGTATCTACCTTGTGCACCTTCTTGTTGAGATATTATGTGAGCTTTAGCTAGTGCCACCTTTGCTCCTTCCACATTGTTTATAACATCAAAGTATAGGCGCATGTTCATAACAAATTGTGTTTGTATTTCTCTACCTTTTTGCTCCATCTTAGATATTGAATCCCATAAACGTGCAACTACAGGATATTTGGTAGCAAAGTTTCTGGCATGATTTGCCCACTTACCAAATAAACTTATATCTTTTAAACTAGCTTCTTTACCATCTTCAAATATTTTATCAGTAGCTTCTGCTGTATCTTTAAGTAATTTGTTACCTTCTTTTTGTTGCTGCCTGTTCATTGTTTCAGGTTTACTTAACTCATCATCTGCAACTGACTCTTGCATTTGCACTGATGCTTGATAGTTTATGTCTGTAAAATCTGGATTGCTGTTGAACTCAACCTCTTGTATTTGATTGCTATCAAAAACTATAAAAGATTCCTGTGCCCCTTTTTCTACTCCCCTATCAAAATCACCTGCACGCATGCCTTCAGCCATGTTAACATATACAATACCATCATAACCTCTTTCTTTTATTTTTTTTACTAAGTAAGCTGACTGCATATTTTTGTAATTTTTAAACTGACTTTTACCCTCCATAAAGTTAGCCTCAATTTCTCCTAACGCACGAGATATTGCAGCATTTTCTTTTTCTGTAAATAGAACAGGAGAAACATCAATAGTGTTATAAAAAGTTCTAAAAGCTCTAAAGTTTTTACTGGTAGGTGTTTCAGTAAGCCTCTCTAAAACTTCAAATGTATCCCAGTTTCCCATGTCTGGCATCCTTAATGGATTGTTAATGTATAATATTGCTGTATTAATACTACCTAAATCTTCCTCAGTTGCTTCGTCTATATCAAAGCGACCATCTTGAAATAATACGCCGCCCGTTTTTGTTCGTCTTCCTACAACTGGTATTAGCGTAGTCTCTCCTCGCCTTACTTTCATGTTGTATCTATCTTTTGCTTGCATTTCACTGCTTGCAAAATGCAAACCTAATTCACTAATTTTACCTGTTTCAAGCACAGGAATAGTTGAACCTTGAGAAGTAAAGTGATATGTCTTTTTAATAGAACCTGCTATTCTTAAATCAGATTCAGTCGGTAATGTAATTCTATTTAATCTGTTAGTAAATATTTCTACGCCTTGAGTTCTAGAATTTAAAGAAGCTAAAAGGTTCATCACTTGTCTTTGTGCCCTGGTTGCAGTCCCTAATTCCATAGCACTGAATGTTTCAAACTTGTCTGCAAAATTTAAATCTGCACTTTGTAAAGAAGCTATTGCTGCATTCAGTTCTTGAGAAGTTACTTTCTTTAGCTCTGCTAGATAATAATTAGCTTCACTTATATTTGGTAGACCCACTTTAGTTGTAAGCGATTTCATTAAACCGTTTACTAACGCAGTTATTTTCCGTAAACTTGGATCAGTCATTAATCCCGTTCTTGGTTGTTGATATAATATGAATGAATTATATAAACCTATGTTATCTGTAATACTTCCTGTATTATATCCTGAATTTAATACTTTAGTTTTTTTAAGTCCTCTTTGTATAAATGCCTGGGCTTCGTCTACAGATATGCCTGCAGCTTTAGCTATGTTACTTATCTCTGTGGTTTCCATAACAGCTTTAGACATGATAGCTCGTCTTGCTATAACTGTGCCATAGTCTAATTTATCAAACACTTGATTGGCTCCATTTAATCCATTGTTTCTAAGTATATTCGCTAACGTAATTAAATAAGTTCTTATCCTTTCAAATACTCTACCTATTATACCTTTAGGACTATCTAATGCCCCATTTGGGGTGGTTGCCATATATTCTGCAAAGTAGTCAGAGATTGCTTCTTCTTCCATTTGACTTTGATTTAAACCAAACGGACCATATCTATTTTTAATGTTGTATCTATTAATTAAAGTTTTTCGAGCCGCATCACGTAATACGTTTTGTTCCTTTGGTGTTAATAAATTATTAAATATATAATGCATTGATTCATGATGCATGGTGTAACGTTGTGAATCTGCTAGCGCTATATTGTCAACAGGAGTAGTAGCATTCATAGCAACTTCAATTAAACCTAAACCTCCAAAGTATCTACCGTTTAATACTGTGCCCTCTTCTGTCATTATAGAATCAACTAATCTAATGCTAAGATTGTCTAGCCCTAGTTGATTAAGCTCTTTCTGAAACTGATCACTAATTACAGCCATTGACTTTATAGCTTCAAGTGATAGCTTTGGACGATCTAAAGAATTAGGATAGTTTGAGACACTCCAATAAGTATCTACATTTTTTTCGTACACATTTTCATCATACCCATATAACTCTTTTCTTATTTGTCTAATTTGTTTTTTAACTTTTTCTATTGTTTGAGCGCCAGGTATTCTTGGTTTGTTATCTTTAAAATTCAACAAAGGTTCTATGTTAAAACTTTCTAGTAAGGTATTTAATTCTTTTCTTTTTGCTAAAGAAACTTCTATTATATCTTGAAACTCTTGTATCTTTTCAGTCTGGTCTATGTAAGTTGCTTTTTGCTCATCAGTTAACGCTTCAACTTCCGCCGCTGAAAGACCTTCTGCCCCTCCCTTTCTTTGACTCTCTAAGAATTTTATTTCTTTCCTAGCTGTATCTACCATTATGTCTGAGTAAACAAATACAGTGCCTGTTCCGAATCTAATTAGTGGAGTGTATTCAGTTCTAGCCTTATCTAGTGCCCCTTGTAACGCATTTATTTCTATTTGATTTTTTTGTTTCTTAGCTATTTTTAAAGCAGCTCTAAGCATTTGTTTAGGATTAAACTTAATACCTTGGACATCTAATCTATTTAATATATCAACTATAGCATCTATTCTTCCTAAAGCACTTGACGCTTCTAATACTCTAGCTTCTTTTTGAGTTTGTAAATCGTTTATCTGAATATTTATATCTCTTATATTTTGTTTATACGTAGGATCTTTTGTATCTAGATTTCTTTTTTGTAATCTTAACGATTGTATTTCTTCATCAACCTTTGCAGTTTCAAAGTCTGCTAGTTTTTGTTGCTGTGTTAAGTTTTCAAACTCTTGATCATTCCGCTGATTTAAAGGGGGCACCCTACGACTCTCTACTAAAGTTCTTGTACTTACTGTCATAGGCTCATATGGAATGCCTTGATCAATAATTTCTTTTATTCGTTGTCTACCTCTATTAGTTTTTGCATCAGATTTAACTCTGTTAAAATCTCTTCTATGTGTTTGTATTAAGGCTTGTCCTTGTGGCCCATTATCATACCCTAGTTTAGCCAGTTGTTCTTGTTCTTTTTTTGTAATGTTATTTAAAGTTTGATTGTTTACAGAGTTGTTTAATGTTCTCTTAGTCCACTTTACCCACTCTCTTTCTAAAATCACATCTACATCTTCATCGTTTCTGTTCTTTGGATCTAACGCTTTCATCCAACCAGGTAAAGATGCCATAGTTTCACCTGCTGCTATTCCTTCATCATAGTTCTCAAACTCTACACTAGTTTCTTCCAATGCGTTTCTTTTCCAATCTTCTTTACTTTTTAATCCATCTTCTTCTAGTACATTATTTATAATATCTGAAGTACTAAGTCCTCTTCTTTTTAATTCTGCAATAACCCTTTGCATTCTAGCATCACTAGGAACTGGTTCTTCTTTTTCAAACTTCTCTGTTGTTTCTTGTTTATCAACTGCGTTTTGTTCTACTTTAATTACTTTACTTGCATCCTTTTCATTTAATAACTGAATAGTATTAGTCGTAGTGCTTCTTAGTACAATGTTTTTTGATCCGTCAATGTTTGTTGTTTCACCTAATATAGTAAACTCTGGAGGATTTTTATCTGTTTCAAATTCAGGATTATCTGCTTGATAAGCTCCTTCGATAGTTACAGTATCACCAACCGTAGCTCCTGTTTTCTTTATAGTTTCAGTTTCAGTTGGATTTATTTCTCCTGTGCCAAACGTACCTTTGACTTTAGATTTACTTTGCTTTGCGTAATTTATTGCTCCAGGTACTACCCCAATACCAAAACCTGCAACACCACCAGCTGCAGCAGCTTCTCCTACTTGTTTCCAAAATTCTGGAGTGCTATATAAATCTTTTAAACTTGCATTTGCTCCAATCTCTGCAGCAGATGAGGTAATAATTTCTTGCAATCCTTCGGCGGTAGCCTCTCCTGCAAAACCTTTCGCTACACCTTTAGATACTTCTTTTATAATAGACGGATCTGTAACTGCTTTATTAAATCTAGTTTTTACTAAATTACCTACATTCTCTTTTATACCACCTAAAGTAGCTCTCTTAGCAAACGCTGATATAATTTGAGAACTCGCACCAAATGCTAATTCAGCAGCAGCGTAAGGAACACCTGCGGCTATGGATATAGCTGCATTAGAATCTCCTGATCTTTCTAGTTGTGCATTAGTTGCTTCACCAACACCCATTGCATATGAACCTAGTAAGAAAGATAATCCTCCAAGCCCTATTGCGGATCCTGTTATTGGCATTGTAAATAAAGTACCAGCTCCTACCGCAGCTCCTACACCTCCACCAACAACAGCTGCCCCTATTAATGGCAACATAGTTGCTGCACCAACTCCCATGTTAAAAGCTGCCCAATCTAAAAATGATCCAAGTTTATTTTCATCTTGTAACATATCTTCTATAGTGGTTATACGTAAATCAACTTGCCCCTCTTCTCCTTCTTTAAACATATGCACACCTGAGTCGAGATTATACTGTGCGACCATTTTAGAAAACTTTTCTCTGCCATCTTCATTATCAAATAAATCAGCCATAGTATATAAGACACCAGATCCAATAGCTTTTAAATTATCAAAGCCAGACTTAGCACCTGCAGTAAAATTCCAATCGTCTAAATCTGTAGGATCATCATATCTTACAGGATCTAAACCATACTTATACAAGTAACCTTTGTTAAACATTTCTTGTTCAACGAAAGGAGACTTCATATATTTCTGCATGTCTTCCTTTGATAGATTTTCAGGTACAGCAAATTGAGGTGCTCTTGGGTCGTCAAACTTTATGTACTTCATTTTTGGTTTTTCAACAACTGGCACAGCTTCAGGTTCTGCTGGAAACAATTGTGCGTATTGATTGGAGAAAGCTCCAAAATCAAAAGCAGTATTAAATGGTGATGGTAATTGATTGTTTGGTATTACGGTTCCAGATTGTTCTGGTATAATAATTTCAGGTCCTGCTTCACCAACAAGATAAGGTTTACCCGCTTCTATTGGGCCACCTTCCTCCCGAGCTTCTATTCCAAAAATATTTGATATGCGTCTATCTTTAGTTATATCTTTAGAAGTGTGATGAAACTTTTCATATAATTGTGCGGCAGCGTTTGGGTTGCCTTCTAAAATTCCTAAAAAATATTGATCAGTTCCTTTTTGCTGGTATAAGTTAGCAAGCATGACATCTTCTTGCTGTTTGGGTGTGAGCTTATTTGGATCGTTATGTTTTTTGGCTTTAGCTACCCAGTCAGGTATGTTTCCCATTCGACTGTACATAGCGGCAGTTCTATTTAAACCTGTCTGAAATGCGTTGCCTTCACCTTCAGTTAAAAACTGATATATACCTTTAGCTGAACTTATATCACTCTCAAGGTTTTTGCCCCCAGAGCTTTCAATTTGTGCTACATCTGTTATAAATTTATCTAAGTTGGAAAGGTCACGAGCATTATATATTGCTCCTAACATTGTACGAATATCGTTTGGCCTTTTAAAAGGCTTCTTATCTGCCATTTGTTTCCTTACGTATTGTATTCAGAGAGCGAACTCTCTTAGGTTTAATTGTTTAATACTCCTGATTGGTAACTTACAGTGTTACCTGAACTCCCAGAGCCTTGTGCTCCTGCCATGTTCATAACAAGAGAATTTTTTATATCGGTTAATTGTTGTTGTAAACTTGGATCTTCAACCATTGAAATGTATTCAAAGCTTAACGCCTCTAACATTGCTTTTTGCTGGTCTAAACTATAACCTTTTATCAGTTCAGCGGCAACTGCTGCAGCGTAGCCTGCATCTCCTGGACCTAATCCCGTTTCACCTTGAACTACTATCATTGCGTTCTTAGCATCATTTGTTAATAGATCTGAAGGTTGATCTGCACTTGGGTCAAGTAAAGATGCTTGTCTAAGGTCTACAGCTATGTTAGCTGCATCAGTAAGACCTGCTCTATATTCTTTTGACTGATCTATATTCATGTCTGCATAAACTTTTTGTTCATCTGCCATCGTCTTGCTTGTTCGTGCTGTCGCCTCATTAATTTGTGCTTGTTTAAATAATGCTTCTAAATTTGCAGCCGCCTTATCCGTTGCCCTGTCTTCTTCAGCAATCTTTTTATTGTAAGCTTCTGTCTCTAAAGCTTTCACTGCTTGACCTGCATCATCTAATCCTAATGCTATATCTCCAAGGAAGCTACGATATTCTCCAGGATTTCTAGGCTCTAGTAATCTTCTACTTATTGCATTCATACTAGCAAAAGTTTTATCGGCATTCGAAATAGATTCACCTTCTCTGACATCTTTATCAAACATTTTTTCTAAGAAACTTTTTGACTCATAAGCTTCTTGTTTAGCTATAGCTTTTTGTTCTTTATCAAAAGCTGCTGCTGCTTCAGGAGAACGCTTGATTGGAAATACATCAACCTCTTCAAAACGTTTAGGGGTATATGTCATAGGTTGTTTTCTTGAATCAGCTTCAGATTGTCTTTGTTCTTCGCCTCCCATAAATGTATTAATATTATCATAATAGCCAGGAGCTACATCTTTGTTGTCTTCTCCAAAAAAAGTAGGAGTGTATTCAAATTTTGGTTTTCTTAAATCTGCTTCATATTGCCTTTGCTCTATGCCACCCTCTACTATAGGAGTCAAAGAATAAGGGTTTCTATATTGATATTGCATTTCTTCTTCGTCGTCTTTATACAAATCTAAAAAAGGTGACATTGGTCCTGCCATAATTTATCCTATCCAAATGGTGTCCAGCCTAGACCACCAGCTACACTAGCTGCGTTAAGTCCAAAGCCTAATAGTTGAGAGAATCCGCTAGGACCTTCTTGTCCTGGTGCGGTTGCTTGAGTGTATGTAGTTACAGGATACGGTGCTCCTTGTAAGATACCACTCATAAATGTTAATTGTTCTTTAGGGTAATATTGTTCTTTTAAGAAATCACTATATGCAATATCTAAAGCTTGCTGATCTACTCCTCTTTCTAGTGCCCCCACTCCTAGTTGAGAAGCAACGTCTGCAGCACCTAAAGTTTGTCTAGTAGCTGCGCCAGTAATTTCTGCTAGTCCAATGTTACGCATTGAATCAGCAGCGCCTGTTGAAGCTTTTGCTAAACTACCCATAGATGTTCCTGCTTGCACTTCACGTTTTCTATCATCTTGTGCAGCTTTTAAAGCTGACTCATAAGCACTTCCATATCCTTTTGCATATAGATCACTAATACCCTGACTTAAACTTCTGTTTGTTATCCCTTCAAGAACAGCTTGCCTACTACCTCCAAACGCTCCAGTCTGTGCAGCTGTTGCAGCATTTGCTATTTGTTGTCTTTGCGTTTCTTCTCGTAATCTTCTAGCTGCAGGATCTAAAGCTTGAGTTACATATGGGTTAATATAGTTCTGTATGTCAGCAGCTGATATACTTGATGCACCTCGTCCTAATAAGTTAGCACCTTCTTGCACTAAACCTTGAGTGCCTGAAGCACCTGATAAGAATTGGTCAGCACCACCTAATGTCGTAATACCTGCTGTTGCCGCACCATATCCTTCTCCTGCTTGTGCTCTTTGTTGTGCAATTGCATCTTGTTCTGCTTGACTTAAACCAGCAAGTCTTGGACCTGCATAAGATACATAATCTTCAGAAGCAACATCTGCTGCTGCGCCAATTAATTGAGCTGAAGGTTGTGCTACGTATGTAGGTATATCAGTAGTTTGAATTCCTGACGATTGAACTGCAGGAGCAGATTGTCCACCACCAAATAAAAAATCAAATAGTGCCATTATCCACCTCCTGATGTTGAGCCTGAATAATCAAAGTCTGTACCTTGACCAAAATCAGGTGGTCCATAATATTGTCTTCTTCTAGCTTGATACTCACTAAATGGTTCTAGTAAATTAAAACCACCTACCATTGCATAGTTTCTTATTTCATCTAAAGTTAAACTATCGCCTTCAGGAATTTTTTTACCATCTCTTCTTAACATAAATCTTCTTCGACCTGGAACTAAATCACCTTCTGTTATTCTATCACTAGTATAGTCTGATGGTAGATATGCGTCACTTGGATCTAAGTAGTCGCCAGTTTCACCAGCACCACTGCCTACTTCTTGGGCAATAGTTTGTTCTACAAAATTTCTTCTGTTATTTCTATCTCTTCCAGCACGATTTCCTTGATCCATATAATCTCTAGTAAAAGTAAAACCGCCTCTACCAAATATATTATCTAAGAATCCTCCTGCTTTATTTATATTAAATGCTCCAACAGGTTTTCCATCTAAAGTAGCGTTAAACTTCATATCTCCTAATAACCCTTTACTTTGATCAAACTCCATTCTAGCTATATCTGCTGGAGTATATCCGCCACGCATAAGTTTATCGTATGCACCGTATCCTACATCTAAGCTCATGCCTTGATTAAAAGGATTATCATAACCTTTTGTGTTTGGATTATAGCCAGAAGCTCTTGTCATCATATCTCTGACAGCTAAACTTTTACCTGCCGTAGTTTGTTTGCCATATTCTTCATCAATCTCTGCTTGAGTCATTCCTAAATTTGCTATTCGATCTCTAGTATCTCTTCCGCCTCTTCCAAATTCATCACCTAAACTTCCTCCTGCAGCTGAAATTCTATCTGTTGCTGCTGCTACATCTGCTGCTGCAAATCTGTTAGGGTTTCTTTGCATAGCTTTATCAAGACTGCTTATACCATCTCTATTTCTAGTATCGTCTTTATCTTTATCTTTATCTTTTTTCTCTGATGAAGGAGAGTTCATTTGTCCACCTCTAAATCCTCCTGGTCCTGGTGGTCTGAAAGAAGGAACACCCGACTCAGTCATTTCACCACTACCCCCAAGTAGTTTCAATATGCCTGCTTCTTGTGGTGTAATAAAAGCCAGCATGTGACCAGGAGGAGCTGAAGCTGCCTCGACTGTATTGGCCATGCCAGTTAGCTGTGCATTTACATTTTGCCGAGCTATATTCATAAAATCTACATTTTGATTATTAGATTCAGGAATCATGTGTATACCCTTGACTCCTTTTTGTGCCCCTTTTCTAGCTTGCTTATAAGCTAAAGCTCCGATACCAGGCATACTTTGCCCGATCTCAGAGGCACGCATTACAATATCATTAGGTTGTACTGGACCTGTAACGTCCATCTTTTGGCTGTTATCCATGATTATATTATACCTTATATGTCCCCTATTTGCAAGGGGGCACCCTTATTCATTTTGAGCTACTGCCATATAGCTGATTACAATATCTAGCTGATCTGTGGAAGTAGAAGTTACTTTTAATATATCTGATTCTTCTAGTATTAACGGGTGAGTCAATAACTCTATAGTCTGATTTCCTACTAATACTTTTAATCGTTCAATTGTGTATGTAGCAGACGCTGAACTGTCTGTTACTTCAAAGGTCACTGAAGGAGTAAATACTCCCATAGTTGAAACCCTAATAGATTTTATTATTAATTGTTGTTTAGCAGGAGCTGTCAGCAAACTAGTCTGTGAAGTAGACGTTAGTGATTTTCCTACTATTTCATATTTTATTGCCATTATCCTAAAAACCAATTCATAGATTTTTGTTCTGTATCATCTGCTAAGCGCCTTGGTATAGGGCTTAAAGAGTTATCCCTTAATCTTAATGCTTGTATTAATGCGTCATATGTTCTAGCCAGAATAGTTTTATTTGTTCTTTCTTCAACAGATAATTCTGGGTATATTCCTTTACTATATAAACTCATTACCTAGTACCATCTGGTTGTCCACGCACACGCCAAGTTCCTAATCGCCATTGTGTGTCAGTTGCATCACTAAATATTTTTACTTGAAACGCTCTACCTCTTGCTCTAAAATCTAATTTACCTTGTGTAGAATTTATAGAGAAAGGTCCTTTTGTAACTACGTTTGCATCGTTAGGATATCGCTTAGTGTTTATTTCTGTCTTAATAGTATCACCTGCAGCAAATGTTGTATCAGGTATAATTCTATCCATAAAGAAAACTTGATCTCCGTTTTCATCACCATTAAAATATCCTGTTTGTATAAAAGAAGTCATAGCAGAACCATTATTATCAAATCCTGTTTCTTGATTGTAGACAACTCCAGATAAGTCAACGGCTATTGGAGTGCTAAAAGTATCACTATCTTCCCAAGCAGTTCTTACTAACGATTGTCCAATTGACCAAGTGTTGTCTACGTAATTATATATTACGTATCTATTAATATCTGTCGCAGGTGTGGTTATGTCTGTTGTTATGTTAGTTGAGTCAGCTCCATAAAACCACCAAATCTCATTGTATTTAGATACTTGTGCACTAAAAATTTTCTGAGATTGTAACATACTTAATGTTTCTTTTACTGTTGAATCTGGCCTTAATCCTCCATAAATTAAATTATGTACAGGACATGGTAACACTTTAATTGTTCCATCATATACGTAGAAATTATTTTCACCAATCCAGTAAGCTACACCTTCAACAGTTGCTGGAGAATTTACAGATAACGCTCCTGCTCGTGTACCTAGTTGAGTAAAAGCAAATGTAAATGGTGGGCCAATAAATTGCATACCATATAAATCTTGATCAGTCCAAATTAATAGTTGCCCCTTAGACTTTCTAACAGCAGTTATTTCAGCACCTGTTCCTAATCTTTGATCACCTGCTGAATTTAACTCATCAGCATTCCAGATATTTAAAGTTTCTTGAGATGCAAATCTTACTGTTAATGGATCAAAATCTGTACTACCTTCAGGCTCACATCCAAAAGCAATTAGATGTCTGTCTGGTGTGGAAACTAAAACTCGTCCTACTTTTGAAGGTATACCAGTAGTAGGCAGACCAAGAGTTGTAACATATTGAGAAAGAGTAACTCCTCTATCTGTAACATTTGTCATATCGAAATAATATATTTCTTCTGTACCATCTCCAGTAGAAGCTACAATATCTTCGCCCCACATGTCAAAAGACCAAACTCGTGTGTTTTGTGCAATACCTGTACTTCTAGCAGTGTTCCAAGTACTTGACCCATAAGTTCCTGCACCAAAACCAAAACCTATTGTGCTATCATCTGGCCCGTTGTTTGTTAACGCTCTAATGTTTACTGCCCCTCCACCTGATGTAGATCCTGAACTAGCTGTTCCTGAAATAGATGCTCCAGTGCCTGCTACAGGAGTTATAGTAAATGAATTAGCATTAATAACAGTAGCTAAATATTCTCCAGGTGCAATAGTAACACCATCAACTGTTCCTGATCCAATACTAGATATGATAACTCTTGATGCAGGATTTGTGGTTGTAATACCATGAGATGCCCAAGTCACAGTAACTTCATTAGATCCTGCTGAGCCAGTTGTAAATGGATTTGTTAAAGCATTAGTAGCTGTTCTGTAAGGTGTAACATCATAAAAAGCTTCGCCGCTTTCTAAATAAACATGAGTATTAGTACCGTATATAATCCACCTTTGTCCTAAATTAGTTATGCCTGATAATAATGCTCTCACAGTTCCTCCAATAGTAAAACCTATAGACGCATCACGTTGTTCCCACCCTCCTAATTTTTCAGGAAAGGTATTTCTAAATCTTACTAGATCTCCATCTGTATATCTCATCTGTGCTTGATAGTCAGAAACTTCAGTAACTATCCCAGGTGATGGTGGTGATAATTTTAATAATGCGCTCATTACGCTACCTATCTATAATATTTTAATATCTTTATTGGTTTGTCGGCTATATTTTTATATGTTGCATTTTCTGATGTTAATCTTTTTACTGATATAGGATACTTTTGCTCTTCGCCATTTATATTAACTTTGCCCCCAGCTATAATATAGCAATAAGTTCCATCGTTTGAAACATCAGTTTCCTCATTTGGCATTAAATCTTTTTGTATACATGTCCAATTTTTTATATTTGATAATCTCATAATACATAGCATTTCAACATCATCTGATAAATATTCAACTGATATTCCTGAACATGGTATATCATAAAACAAAGGCGTTTGATCCCAATCACTATAAGCATACTTATATTCAATATCTATGTGATAACTCTTAGCAAATGCATCATAGTTTTCATCATATATTAATTCTTTAAAAGAAGAACCTTTTAAGTAATTCATAAACTGTTGTACATTTGCATCTTGAATATTATCATCCGCAACCCATTTCCAAGTAATTCTAGATTTACCTTGTATTAAGACATGGGTTTGTTGAGATTGTTGAATTAAAGGATACGTTGGGTGTGGGTCTTGCAAATCTAAATGTGCTCTTTCCCATTTTTCAGTTCTAGAAAATAAAGAACCTTTACCATTCCCATCTATGGGTGGATTGTTACTTCCCCATGACACCTGCAAATTATCATCAAACTTTGCTATAGCAGGTAGCAATGGCTCAAATATTACTGTCATATTTCTTCACTCTTTATAGATGGCCTAACTTCATCCCGTATAGGATCTAAATCTAAAGATTCTCTTAAGGGACTTTGAGCTTCTAATTGTTGTGCAGTATTTTCCTGTAACATTTCATCTGGGGTAGGAGCCATGCTAGGCATAACTCCAGGCCCTAAACCAAAATCATAATCAGGATCTGTCTCTAATATTTCTGCAGCCTTGGTTGCTTTTTCCGCCCAAGTCATTGGTTCTTGATAAAGAGTAGGAAATAATTCTTCATGTGTAAATTCAAAATCTTTATTTTCAAGTTTTTGAAATATCTCATCATCTTCTACATCAATTGTATATTTTTCTTTATTTTCTATTTCTTCACAAATAGTCGGAGCACCTTTGGCTATTTCTTTTATAATATCTTCAGGTGTCATGTCTTTGTACATAGTTAAATCGTAATTAAAAGATTGATAATCTTTTGCATCTTTTCTTGTTTCATCACTCGAAAATGAGCATAGTAAACTGTTTTGTTCAGGGTTGTAATCTGCTACGTGTACTTTATATTTTTTATTTTTTAAATTCTGATTCATTATGATGTCCTTCCTCCTTGAGTTCCAGATGGGTTAAATGTTATTGATGAAGAGTTTGAAGTTATAAAACCTCTTGTTCCTCCAGGAGCGGCATTAGAAAAAACATTTTGATGATCTCCTGCTGCATTTCCAAATGGATTTACATTCCCTGCAGCACCATCGGAACCTAATCCACCACCACTGCCCCCTGTCTGCCCAAATGTTTCCATGTTATCGAATTGATTTACTGGTTGCATAGCCCCAGTTCCTCCAGCTCCGCCTGCATTAGCAGTCCCTGAAGATCCAGCAGTCC
>CEPH01086631.1_pt1 | contig 18014 bp, 8 predicted proteins | sample 530571 | NCBI WGS metagenome assembly CEPH01 (sample SAMEA2620413, study PRJEB7988) | marine metagenome | biome: marine biome (ENVO:00000447); feature: surface water layer (ENVO:00002042); material: "saline water (ENVO:00002010), including plankton (ENVO:xxxxxxxx)" | depth 5 m | reverse complement strand
CTCCCGGCTTCTGATTTCCGATTTCTGGTTTTTGATTCCTATCTTCCCACTATAAGCAGTCGGTCCTCACATTAATGCTTACTCGCTCCTTAGTCCTTCCGTAGGGCTGGTGGTCATAACTTTACGAACCTGGGAAGAGATAGTCAGTGCAACCATTAGAATTACTACAGCCAGAGCCAGAGAAAAGGGTAACCAGGTGATGGGTACGTGAACAGCATATACAGAATCGAAAAGCATGGTTAACAAGTAGTAGCTAATGGGAATGCCTAAAATCAGGGCAATTATCAGAAACACAGCAAACTGCTTGTTTATCACATAGACAAGGTTTTTGAGGCGTGCTCCCAGGGCTTTTCTAATACTGAATTCTCTTACTCTACTGGCAACATTGAGAGAAACCAGCCCATAGAGGCCCAGGCAGGAGAGCAGTATACAGATAGTGGCCACATACTGCATCAGGCGGCTATGCCCTTCAATATTTCTAAAATACCAGTCGAGTGAACTGGCCTGGTAATATCCGTCAAAGGGCTTGTCCGGAAAAAGTTTGGCCCAGGTTTTTTCCAGGTCTTCATAAGCACTGGTCAGGGAACCTTCATTCACCTTCATGGAAAAATAACGATACTGTTCTTCTTTGGCCAGCATAATAATCATTGGCTTTATGGGGTCATAAAAAGACCATTGATGAAAATCTTCAACTACTCCGGCCACCCGATAGGTAAGGCTATCTATTCTAAAGCTTTCACCCAAAGCCTTTTCCGGATTTAGCAAGCGCGCCATTTTCTGGTTCACCAATACATTCTGATAGTCGTTTTCGCGTTGAGCATCAAAGTTTCTTCCTTCCAAAAGTTTTAGTCCCAGGGTTTCTAAATAGTTGTGGTCTACGATTAGGCAGGGGATGTCGTACTTTTGATCAATCACCTGGACTATCTTGTTGGAAGTAGATCGGTTGAGGTGCCCCATTGAGGCAGAAACAGACTCTACTCTGGGGTTTTGCTGCAAGGCATTGGTGAGTTGTTTTACTTGTGTGGCATCGCCCACAAAGGCCGAAATTACCCGGCTTTGATCATAGCCCCAATCCCGGTCTTTTTGGAATGCTGTGTTTTGGGTAAAGAGTATTCCACCCACCACGGCAATCAGGGCAAGAATGTATTGAAAGGTGAGGAAGATTTTGGTGAGTATATTTTTGCCACCAAACTTAAGGCTACCCCTGAAAATATTTACTGCGTTGAACCGCGAAATATAAAGGGCCGGATAGGCACCGGAGAGCAAACCTGTGCTCACCACCAGTACCAGCAGAAATATCCAAAGTTCGGGTTGGTTGGTGTGAAAATCGAGTCCCACATCGAACAGGCGATCGAACCCCGGAATGAGCAAGGTAATGGCCAAAATGAACCCAAAGACCAGAGCCAATAGTGTGAGTACTATGTTTTCTACCAAAAACTGAAAAACCAATGCCTTGCGTGTGCCACCCATTACCTTTCTAACCCCAATTTCTTTGAGCCTTTTTGTTGCGGAAACAATGGCAATGTTTATGTAATTGAATACAGCCAAAACCAAAACAAAGGCACCAATTACCGATAAGACTATTCGAGCTACTGAATCACCCTCACCGGTCATCACACTGCTCATGTCTTCTGCCTGAACAAACAAGTCGGTCCATGGAACAAAAGAGAACGCAGTGGCGGGCCAGTCTTTTTGCACGGCATTCTGAGTTTTAATATGCTGTTGAACCGAACGCTCTACCTGCGCCACGGACTGAGGGTCGCTTGTTCTTATGTATACAGCATCGAGAAATCGGCTCCAATCGCTTAGGCTGTAGTCTGGGTCTATTACTTCCAGCTGGCCAAAGTTGACCAATACTTCAAAATTCAGGCTGCTTCTTCTGGGAAACTCCTGAGCTACGCCTGCTACTTCAAATGAAAACTTTCTTCCTTCAAAGTCAAAAGTCATCGACTTACCCAAGGCATTTTCTTCGCCAAAATATTTAACAGCAGCGTTATGGCTGAGAATGATTTGATTAGGTGTTTCTAAAGCTTCTTTTTGGCCGTAAGCCAGAGGAAAAGTGAACAATTCCAGAAATTCCGGGTCTACAAATGAGAAAGATTGGTTGAATACGTTTGGCCCCGATTTAAGTATGCCACTTCTTCTTTCAACACGAACCACCTGACTAATTTGAGGGAAATCGTTTTGAAGAATGGCTGCATAAGGAGCCGGAACAATACCGTGATGCCCTACCTCTCCATTTCGGTTGAGATAGGAAGTAGCCAGGTATATTTCTTTTTTATTTTCATGAAACTGATCGATACTAAGATCCAGGTCTATGAAAGCATAGACCATGATGGCTACTCCGAGAGCTGTAGCCAGACCAAAAATATTGATGAATGAAGAAAGCGGGCTACGCTGTATAGCACGAAGTGTTGTTTTGAGATATGACCTGATCATGGAGCCTGAGTTTTTGATGGTATGAACGACAGATGCAACCATGCGCTTTAGGGTTGCACACTAGCCATCAGGCAACTGATCTACTATTTTGGTTACTCAACGGCTTTTAACGGCAATTGAACGTAAGCCGGGCAGCGTGCCAAAGCTATTGAGTACTTTTAGTCCAATAGGCTTTGCTGGAATTTTAATCATCGATATCTTTTATGAAATGTTCGAAATACCAACATTTCTTAATTTAAAAAATGATTAACTAGCGCACTTTTTAAGAAAATTTGAAAAGAACAGAAGACGATAAGATCAATGTCCTTCTTATTTCGGAAGGAACCTATCCGTTTTACGGAGGAGGTATTTCTACATGGAGTCACATGTTGTGCGATAGGGTTTCTAACGTCCACTTTAATTTATACTCCATCAATGCCGGCTACATACCTAAGCCCATTTTTGAGCTAAGTCCTTCAGTAAAAGAGGTAATACAGGTACCTCTTTGGGCTCCCGATGAGCCGCAGGATTATGTGAGCTATAAGCGAGACTACTATAAGGTAGTGAGCAAAAAAGAAGAGACCACCAGCGAAGTAGTGCAAGAGCGGTTTATTCCCATTTTTGAGAAGTTCTTGCAAATGGTGTATGAGGGGTCTACTGACATGAAAGTGTTGGATGTGGTGTTCTATGAATTGTGGCTTTACTTTCAAGACTACGACTACAAACGCACCATGCAAGACCAGGCCGTTTGGGAAGCTTTTAAGTATGAAGCCACGCGCAAGACAGAAGAAGATGGCAGTTATGTGGCCTCTTTGTTCGATATTACCGTTGGGCTGCGTTGGCTCTATCGTTTTCTCATTCCGTTTTCTATTCCTATCAAGAAAATGGATTTGTGCCATATTACACTCTCGGGTTTTCCGCTCATTCCTGCACTGGTATTAAAATATAGATACGGTACACCGTTGATGATTACCGAACATGGGGTATACGTAAGGGAAAGATTGCTTTACATTAACCGGTCAGACTACAGTTACTTCATTAAGGATTTTCTGATCAGGCTTACAGAAACCATAACAAGGCTCTCCTACTATAAGGCCGATAAAATTCTATCGGTAAACAAGTTTAACATTACCTGGGAGCTCATGTATGGCGCCAGCGAAGATAAAATTGAAATTACTTACAACGGGGTAGACCATGAGAAATTTGCTCCCCGCCAAAAACCTGAGCACTTAAGGGGGATACCTACCGTGGTGGCTGCCGCACGAATTTTTGAATTGAAGGATGTGCTCACCATGATTCGCTCATGCGATGTGGTTCGGAAGAAGATACCCAATGTGAGATACCTGGTGTATGGCGATAAGAATGCGGTGCCGGAATATACCGAGCAATGCGAAAACCTAATTAAGCAATTAAAGCTGGAGAACAACTTCTTCTTAATGGGGTATCATAGTGAGCCCCACCTCATATTTAGTGAGGGAGATATATCCATTCTCACCTCTATTTCAGAAGGATTTCCTTTCACGGTAATTGAATCTATGAGCTGTGGGGTGCCGGTGGTGGCAACCGATGTGGGTGGAGTAGCCGAAGCAATAGATGAGGGTTCGGGCTTTGTGTGTAAACCCAGGGACCCTGAAGCCATTGGTAAAAGGGTAATTCAGTTATTGGAAGATGAAGAACTTAGAAAGACCATGAGTGTACACGCCCGAAAGCGGGTTATGGAAAACTTTACGCTCGATATTTTTATAGAATCTTATGAGCGTATTTATGAGGAGGTTTACCAGAAACAACAACCAAAGAAGCAGAAGATAAAGAAGGAGTTGAGCTTATGACACATACGCAGAAAATAGAGCAATTGGGATATGATGTTTATGATAAACTGGGCAAGCCGGTCAATGTGAATGTGGTGCGTGCCATGCTAGAATCTATGAGCATTAGAGCCATAGATGCTAAGCAAGACTATGGCATAGACGACCTTCAGGAATTGGCTCAACTGGTTTATGATCAGATAACCAATCCTCGTTTTCTGGAAGAAAACCCTAGCCAGCTGCCTGTAAATGAACAGTTCAGAGCAGACTTTACCTCTGCGACAGACTACCTGAAAATAAAAACCAGGTACTTCTTTTATTACTATCCGCTCGGTTTGTTTCATGGTGTTCCTGTGTTTTTGCAAATAGCTACCATCATCGTATTCGGGTATTCTATGTGGACCTACGTAGGTTTTAACCAGTTGCAATCTACGGCTGTGGTGTTGGGAGTAATTTTCGGACTGATCGGCACAGGAGGTTTTGTGCAGGTAATAGGTAGGCAGGTTTCTCACTATTGGTTTAGCAAAGACTTTCATATGGCGCGAAAGAGCACCATTATGGTTATTCGCGATGGGTTACTTTTTATGGGGGTGCTCTGCGTTTTGGCATTGGTGCTTAATTTCTTTGCCAATTTTTATCCGTATAAATTTTTGTGGTTGGTGTATGCCTATGCCTACTCCATTGGGTTGTTGTTATTGCTTTCGGCAGTGTTTCACCCCCTCAAAGAGCGGTGGTTCATTACGGTGGCATTTATTTTGGCAGCAGGGCTTTCTTTGGTACTACACCTGTACACCAGCCTGGAAACCTATTATACGCATTGGATAGGCATCTGGACGGCCATAGCCCTTATGGTACTTTACCTCAACTGGTTTTTTAAACGAAAAGTGAGTAGAACCAAAGTGTTCAACCGGGCCACCAGCAAAACGGCTGTAATGGTTTACCGCAACTATCGCTACTTCTTTTACGGGTTTGTTTTCTTCATTTTCATTTTTACCGATCGTTTTTTGGCGTGGTCCACATCAGACGATGGAGCTTTGCCATACATTCTCTACTATGAAAAAGATTATGAAATAGGCATGGACATAGCCATTCTCATTTTCTTTCTTTTGGTGGGGGTGCTGGAGTTTGGTATTGCTTCGTTTAGCACAATCAGCGACCTGCTACAGAAACAGATTCCTTATAATCAGGCCAAGGTGTTTAACAGACGATCGCTCAAAATGTACTGGGAACATGTGCTCATATTGCTCATTGTTGGAGCGGTTATGACCTTTTTGCTTTACCTCATTATCTGGGAAAGGCTGGGCTATCAGCGGGCGTTCGATCAGGTATTGAATACGGTGAGTATTAAAGTAAGTATTATTGGAGGGCTGGGCTATATTCTTGTGGCTTGGGGTATGCTCAATTCACTTTATTTATTTACGCTCAACAAACCAACACAGCCGCTCAATGCGCTGCTTTTAGGGTTGTTGGTCAATGTATTGGTGGGGCTGGCGGCAAGCCGTCTTATCTCTTATGAATACAGTGTGGTAGGCATGTTTGCCGGTTCGGCCGTATATATGCTCATGACACTGCGAACAACGTTACAATTTTTCCGAAATCTCGACTATTACTACTATGCCGCGTATTAAAAAAATGGCCTCATTTCTGGCTCTGTTTTCTTTTACGAGCCTCTTTTGCCAGGAGCCACCAAAAGCTTCAGTATTGGTGTGCTATGGCGATATCAATGCCGATAGAATCAGAAATTTTAAATATGTAATTCTGGAGTCGGAACAATACAACCCCTTCGATATACGCCTAATGAAAGAAACCAACGAGCTGGTGTTGGGTTACATTAGTGTGGGAGAGGTGAGCACGGCCCGATATTATTTTCCGGAGCTAAAAGACCGAACCCTGGGCAAAAATAGTTTATGGGACAGCTATTATCTGGATTTGGCCGATCCGGTGACCCAAAATGCGCTTATGGGCCTGGTCGACCGGATAAAGCAAAAGGGTTTTGATGGCCTTTTTCTGGATACGGTTGATGCTTATGGCCCCTGGGGGCCACATCCGGAGAAAGTAGGGGCTTATGTAGAGTTCATTAGTCGTGTCAAGGAGAAATACCCCGATTTTCATTTAATGCAAAACTCAGGGGTTTCCATCACCCCCCGAACCAAAGACTTTATTAACTCGGTTGCTCTGGAATCGGTAATTACCGACTATAACTTTGAAAAATCGGATTATCGTATGCGCAGGCTAAGCGAATACAATGAGCGTGTGGCCGGGCTTAAGAATGTAGAAGAAAAATATAACCTGCCCATTGTGCTTATTGAATATGCCAATACAAAGAGCATGTTCAATCGGGTGAGAAACCAGGCCACGGCATTGGGTTGGGATTATTTTATTGGAAACATAGGTTTAGAAGAATTGCCAAGGTTTAAATGAACATACCCTACATAGATACCATCTTTCTCGGCATAGTCAGGCTGCTGCTGTGGGTGTTCTTCCTGTATTTGCTCAAACGCTTGTTCATTAAAGACAAGCCATCGCAAAACCAGGTGAAGACCATGGGTAACTATTGGGCAGTTTTCGGAAGTGTGGTTTTGGTGCTTATCTATGTGCTTGTGCAGGTAAACAGCTACGACCTGCTGACCATCATTGCCTTTATGATTTTCTTCTTTGGCTTTCGGCTGATTGGCGTAAAACAACTCAAGCTGAAAAATAACCTTTGGCTTAGGAGGCGAAAGGCCATACTTATCAATGTAATTGAGAACATTGAAGATAAGGAGCCGATTATTGATGTACGAAAGGCCAAAGCCAATAAACGCTTTTCGGTAAAAGCAGGCTTTTATTTTGCCACACTGGCTTGCTTTACGGCCATGATGGTTCGCTTCTACCTGATGCAGTTTGATAACTATCAGCTTTCGGCCGCCTGGTTTCAGGAGCTCAAAATTCTGGACGGACTCAGTGATCAGCGTTGGTTCAACAACGAGATGGTTATGACAGGCCAGTATGCTTTAATGAGCTTCTATGGCCTTATTACCGGTATAAGTGCCGAAATGGCTCTTGAGTCCTTTGGTCTTTTCCAAATATTCATTTTATGCTTCGTTATTTTTTGGTTTATCGATGCCATGACCAACAGCTTGGTTACCATTCCGCTTTTAGGTACCCTGGCTTTTGCTCTATTCTTTAACCTGGTACCCATCAACCTCACACAAATAACCCACAGCAAGTCCACCTTTATGGCCATGACTTTCTTTTTGCCGGCCTTAATATTTATTCGGAAGCCCTGGGTGCTTTATAAGAATAAACGAAGTAATTATTTCTGGCAAATGCTGGTTATTTTCTGTGCCATTGCGCTTATAGACCTGTTTACATTACTTATTCTTTTGCCTCCCTACTTCATGGTGGTAATACCATTTATTCGAAGAGGATACTGGAAATTCTTTATGCAATCTTTTTGGGCTTATTTGGGAGCCTACGTCTTCATACTAGGCTCTTTTGCCCTTTCGGCTTATAATAATGATACAGATTTCTTTCTTTTTCTTCGATCCAATCTTCTTTCAGTTAGTTCTACCACCACTACCGGCAACATGATACTGTCTTACGATACCCTCATCTGGATATTCCAGGGCATATCCTTAGTGGGGGGTGTGGTCATGTTCTTTCTCTATCGCGACCATGAACGCAAGTGGGCCAGCCCGCTCGCCTTCATTATTTATGTAAATGTAATGATACTCTACAGCACCATGGGCTTTGAGTATTTCGATAGAGACCTGTTCAATGAAATATTGCCGGTGTTAGTAGCATGCGCGCTCAGCCTTGTTTTCTACATCATTTACTACTATTTCAACACTCGTTTAACTCGTGTAGAAATCCCCGACAAGGTTTCGGTGCCACTGATTTTTGCCTTGTTTTTAGTAACAGCCTATTACAGCCAGCCTGAGCTGGTGAACCGTACCTCTAAAACCAACTCACTGAGTAAAACCATACTAGAGGCCTATCAGAATATTAAGGCCAGTTTTATACCTTACGGGTATGCCGTGGTAAATGCAAGCAATATGCTGCCCATGAGTAGAGACTCTCATATATTCATAGGCTACGATGATTTTCTCAATGCTTACCCCGAGCGAGACTCTGTTTATTTTGAGTACAAAGACGACAAGGAATTTCTGCGGCTCAACACAGAGTACATTTTGCCGAATAGCGTGCTCGTTTTTATTTATCATAATGTATCGGATGAGTTTAGGCGTAAGGTGCGCATTGAAGAGGAGGTACAAGACGATGTAGTGCGATTGGTCAATGACCTAAGATTACGAGGAAGACCTATACGTCTCTTCTATGAAAAGGATAATTTAAGGGTCTATGAAATTGTGAATAAACCCAAAGAAGCAAGAATTAAAGAGTTGTTGTGAGTAAGAAGGCTTTCACCGGTTGTGTAGTTAAATGGCTTTTACTAGTACTTGTAGTGCTTGTTCAGGCTTGTTCTGACGATGAAAAGAACGAGCCCAGAAAGAAAGTACAGGTAGTGGATAATCAGCCCATTGTGCTGTACCTGATTGACTCTACCCATGAGATGAGCCGGCCCTATGCCAAAGAACTGGCCAAAGTTTTCGATTACAATAAAATACCCTACGCCACTCAGGAGCTACCTGATTATGCAGACGACCCCTACATAGATCCTTCCGTTAGGGTGGTTTATATAAATACCACTCAAAACCTGGATGATCTGGGCAGAGAAATATTGGTGGAGTTTGTGGCCATGGGGGGAACATTGGTGTTTCCAAGCCTCAATGAAGACCCCAATGGTGGTTTCCTTTCGGGTATAGATGTGGGAGCCGACTTTATGTATGATCTGGAGTCGCAAGGGATTCACTTTGTAAAGAACATGGTGCCCGGTATGGAAGGAAAGTCTATTTATCCTCAGAAGAAAAATATTGGGCTCAAGCGCGAAAGTTTTAAAGACTCCATCAATGTGCTAGCCACTGCCGCTACGGATCCTACCCAGCCGCTCATTTTTGAACATTATATAGGTGCCGGCAAAGTGGTGCATTTCAATACCAATATGGTTTTTGAAAAGCCCGACAGGGGTCTGCTCTTTGCTCCGGCACTAAAAGGCCTGCAGGGAGTGCCATATCCTATTGTGAGTGTAGGAGCTATTTTCATAGACGATTTCCCCAGCCCACTCTACGACTATAAGGCCGAGCCAATAGCCAGCGAATTGGATATTACCCAGGCCGAGTATGTAATGGATGTATGGTGGCCCGATATGCTCAAAGTAGCCGAACAGTTCAATATCGATTATTCGGCCTATCCCTGTTTTAACTACGACCGAATAAAACAACCGCCATTTATTTTCAGAGAATGGGATACGCACCGTTCCATACGCGATGGCAAAGAGGTTATTAGTGCTAACTGGATGACCAAACAGGTGATCAAACACAAGTTTGAAATGGCCTTTCATGGCTATAACCACGAGTCGTTGGTAGATACCATTTGGAGAAACCCGGAATATATGGAAGGGGCACTTATTGCGGCCCGGAAAAAATGGAGAGTGAACGGCTTTGGCCCCTTTCCGGTAACCTATGTGCCACCTTCGAACGATATCGATAGCATTGGACTGGTTCACCTGGCCAATGCTATGCCCGAAATTGAGTTTATGTGTTCTATTTACGAGGGCGATTTCTACGAAGGAGGCGAAAGAGAATACGATGTAGACCCTCTTGAGCCGAGACTGTTCGATTTTCCGAGGGTTTCCAGCGGCTATGTGTTTAGCGATTTTAAAACCTACAGTTGGCAATCGCTATACCTTTTTACCGGCATCTGGTCGCATTTCATTCACCCTGATGATATTTACCAACTCCCCGTTGAGAGCAATACCAGTGCAGGAGATTATGCATACAGAAATGCCGAGCGATTGGGGTGGTATACCTCCAGCAACAACCGAAAGGGGATGCTCACACGTTGGGTAGAGTACCTGGAAGAGGTAACGGAGACTCACCCCTCTATGCGCTTTTTAGATGTGGCAACCGGTGCTACCATTACCCGCGATTGGCGCAACAGCAAGTATGAGTATATACCCAATGGAGATACCTATAACGTAAAAAAGGTCAGTGCTAACAAATGGAAGAAGAAGCACTTTTTTTGGAATGTATTCGTAGAAAAGACCAATCAACAACTGCTTCAGGAAGAACTACAACGCAAAGGTCTCAATTACACCAAAACGCCCGTTATGGGAGGATACATGCTTACGGTAGAAACGCCCGAAGCCGCCATTGCCTTTAGCGAAGGACTCCGATTTAAGAATACTCGTCAGTACTCCTTAGATGAAATATTTGCTGACATTAAAGATCAGTTCAAAGGCTACGAAGAAAAAAGAAAAACCATTGTGCAGGAGGTAGACGAAGGGGAGTATGTGGAGGAAATTGAGCTTCCGGTTACCGTAGAAGACTCGGTGCAATATTTCGTGGAAAACGAAAATCTGGATGCCGCCACCAACATCTTGTTGCGTCAGCTCAAGGAGAGTACTCAACCCGATACGGCTATTTTTAGCCAGTATGCACTGTATTTGGCTTATAACGAAAAGCCTCAGGAGGTATGGGGCTTTCTGGAAAATACCTACAAAGAGTCGCCCAAAACAGCTATGGTTTACCTCAATCATTACCTGGCTACAGAAGCCTACCCCAACGAAGAGCTCAACGAACTATGGCTGAGAAGAAAAATTGAGCGCGACCCTACCAATATGGAGCTCATAAAAGAATACATGCAGTATTTCTATACCGACCAATACAAAGAGCAGGTAAAAGAAATGCTGGTAAATGCTCAAGAGGGCAATAGTGCGGAAGAGGCCTATGCTCTTTATGTACGTTATCTGATTGACTGGGAACCCGAAGAGCTCCATAGAGAACTGGTGAACAAAAGCCCCGAGAGATACCCAAAACTCTTGCCCATGGCCACTTCTATAGCCTATGCATTTTCAGACAATGGCATGTTGCAAGATGCCCTTTTGTGGACCGAATACAGCAATGAGATAAGCATGCTTACCCAATTGCAGTGGTGGGCCGACCTGGAAGCCTTTAATAAGATGGAGACGGTATACCTCCGATACATTAAGAACAACCCCAATGATGAAGAGGTGAAGAGCTTTGTGGCCAATACATGGTTTGATATTGGGGAGTTCGAAAGAGCCGGTTTAGTGGCTAAATCCATGAACAACCCGTTGAAAAAAGACAGCTTAAGAGAGCGCATAAACCCCGAAGCACAATACTTTGAGAGTGATGTTCAAAAATTCATGATTCTCAATACGCCCGGTGTATTCTACCCCGATACATTGCAAAACTTACTTATGCGTCTGAGGTATAACGAACATGCTTCAGTAGAATATACGACCGACTTTGTGGAGGATAACTTCAATCAGTCGGTGTGGAACAATATGGTTACCCTCCATATGAAAACACGCAAGCTCAACCAGCACAGCCTTTCGGTTACCTATAGTGATGTTTCAGACCTGGTCATTAATACATTCGATGCCAACAACGTGGCGCATCAATTGTATGGTTTGCGATACCGCTACCAAACCAGAGAGAATACAGATAAGCCCATTTTCTATGCCTTGGCCGGTTTAGAGAAAGACGATTTGTCTAACACCTTCTTTTCACTGGGGGCAGGAATATCACAGGCCAACGAAAAGTCTTTTAAGTCCATTGGCTACACCTTTAGCCCGGTAAAAACGGGTCCGGCCATAAGTAGAGAAATTTATTGGGGCGAACTGGTTGGCTACTATGAAAGAGGTTACAATAAGGCCTGGCAAACCTCTCTGTCGCCCGTGCTTTCTCACTACACTACCGGAGTCTACGAAGGAGCCGTTACAGGACGCCTTTTCTATAATATTAAGCCCCTTAACAAGTCTCGGTTTTCACCATTTGCTGAGGCATTTGGTTCGGTATCTAATGGCATGCAAGAAGGTGGTAACCCCTTCTGGGTAGTAGAGCGAAGGTTCTATGGAGGAGGAGGTTTGGCCTGGAATTACGGTAGAGACCAAACCAGAAAGCCATACATGCGTGTGGAGGCAGGAGCCTTTTACGATACCTATACCGGAAACTTCCTTAGAATTACCGGCAATTTCGCCTTCCCTATAAAGAAATATACTTTCGTTACCGGGCAGTTTGAGTTTTACAACCAGGCCCTCTATTACTCCAATGGCTTTCAGTTAGGTATAAGGCACTTCTTTAGAAGAAGAAAACCATATTACGTGAAGCCAAGGGAATATGACGACTGGTACGATGAGTAATAAAGCCCTTTCCATACTCCTTGGCCCGTTTAAGTGCTAAGACAGAGATAAATCACTCGGTTTTTTTGGTAGCCTCAAACTTTCGGTTGCCTCCTTCAAAAGTTAGTGAAATCACTACACCTTCTTTGTTTCGAGTGAAAGAAATACGGAGCCCCTTCGTGTTCTTCAATTCATATTTGTCTCCGGCCACTTCAACCATTTCTGTTAGAGGCTGAGATTTGTCTGAGGGTTGAGCCATGAGTACATTTTCGTTATTTAAACTCACCGTAATGTCAAAGCCCCGGTCGGTACTGGAGATGTATTGTCCCACATAATCTTTTGCCGCCTTGTCCTGAGCCAAAAGCGTGGAGACTGAAAAAAGAATAAATGCGATAGATAGTGTTCGAATGGAGTTTTTCATAAGACCTTTTGGAACCTTAGATGTGTTTAGCTTCGGCAAGGTTACATACCTGAGACAGACCAGTGCACTATCCGCCAGGCTTACTATTCGCATTTGTTTTAATAAGGCAAAAACAGCAAATAAAGTCCCGTTAGTAAGTTGACGCCAATACAAACCCACCCGATGATTGTTTTTAGCTTTTTGTTGAAAGCTAGCAACAGAACAAACAAGAAGAATGTGAGGCCTCCAATAAAAGGAGGTGCAAAAAGCCACAACAGCCCACCAAGTCCGGAGTTTTCGGGTAGACTGGCACTTGAAGAGAGGGCAAAGGATGTAATGACCGAAAGTAGAATTCCCATTAGAAACTTCTCTGTTTTGTCATCCATAAATTTCTCCGCCTCAGCAGGAGCCTTTCTGTCTTGAATGACCATGGCAATAATCAGTACCACAAAGGAGAGCGCAACGGCTGCTATAAATATCAACATTGTATTACCAAGTTCTAAAAAAGAAATGAGGTAAGGGTGTATGCACAATAAAAACTAATATTCTAGTTATTTATTCAGTGAGGCTTTTTTGCCTATCTTATTAACAGTAATCATCCTCCTAAACGTAGTCCAATGCACATTAAAAAAATAATGAGCTCACTGCTCTTGTTTCTCCTAATTCTGGTTGTTTTTAATGCTTGTCAGAAAAATAAAAAAACTTCGTCTGACTATGACCGGATAGCCGATCAGCAATACAGTCAGGTAATAACCGCCTATACTTCAGGAAAAATATCGAGCCGATCGGTCATTACCCTTCAGTTAGCCGAAGATATATCTCCCGATCGCCAACAAAAACTGGCTCTTTCTTTTACTCCCTCACTCAAAGGAGAACTTCGTTGGATAACCCCTCGGGTAGTTGAGTTCAAACCATCTTCGCCTTTGCCAAACGGTAAGTCGTATGTAGGCAGACTATCACTGGAGGGGCTTGGTTTGGCCAAGGCAGAAGGGTTGAAGCCTTTCGAATTTCAGTTTGCTGTTATTGAGCAGGATTATGATCTAAACATTACCGGTCTGGTGAGCGATGAAGATGAACCCATGAGGCAGCAAATTATTCAAGGAGAGTTTACTACAGCCGATGTGGTTGACACTCTTAACCTGCAAAAGGCAGTAACTTTTGAACAAGAAGGAAATACTTTGCCGGTGCATTGGCAGTTCGACCGGACCATAGGCAAGAAGCACAGCTTCTATGTAACCTCTGTTCAGCGCAAAGAGCAAAGTTCAACGGTGCGATTTAAAGTAGATGGGTCGGTCATTGGAGCGAGGAGAGATCGTGAAGAAAACCTTGAGGTGCCTTCGCTCAATGATTTTTCGGTGATAAGTACACGCATGGAAAAAGGAGAAGACTCGCATATAGTCCTTCACTTTTCAGACCCGCTCAACGAAAGACAAGATCTTACAGGCCTCATAACTCTTGAGGACGACCCAAATCCCAAATTTGTGGTTTCAGGCAATTCAGTAAAGGTTTATCCTTCAACCGACTTGAATGGCGATAAGCTTGTGCAGGTATATGCGGGCATACGCAATCGGCTCGATTTCAAGATGGCCAAAGGGTACCAGCAGGCAGTAAACTTTAGCCAATTAAAACCACAGGTACGGCTAACCCGCCAGGGCTCTATTTTACCGGGAACCCAGGGACTGATTCTTCCTTTCGATGCCGTAAACCTAAGAGCAGTAGAGGTTACCGTCATAAAAATCAATGAGTCAAATGTGTTTCAGTTCTTGCAGGTGAATAATCTGGATGGTGATGAGCAATTGAGAAGAGTGGGTAAACCCATTGTACATCAGGTGATAATGCTCGATGAGTCTGGAGTCACCGACTTTAGTCGATGGAATCGGTTTACACTCGATTTAGCCAAGTACATGACTCCGGAAAAAGGAGGGATCTATCAGGTGCGCCTAAACATCAGAAAAGAATTTTCACTTTACAATTGCGGCCAAACTATAGAAGACCTAAACCTGGAAGGAAAAATACCCGAAGATAACTGGGCGACATACTCGGCCGAAAGAGGAGGAGAGTATGATAGCTACTATACCTACAGTTATGGAATGAATTATGACTGGCGGGAACGTGACAATCCTTGTCACGATACTTATTACGCCTCCAATGCCAGAATGGTGAAAACTAATTTACTGGCATCAGACCTCGGCCTTATGGCCAAGTTGGGAAACGACCGGAAACTTTCTGTGTTTGTTACCGACCTTAAAACCACTCAACCCCTAACTGGTGTAGAACTGAAGGTATACGACTATCAACAAGAATTATTAGAAGTATTGCGTACCGATGAGAAGGGCCGGGCAGCACTCCAAACCCAGCGAAAGCCGTTTTTGTTGGAGGCTGTTCGCGGTTTAGACAAAGGATACCTGAAATTGACTGACGGAACATCTCTTTCAGTGAGCAACTTCGATGTTGGAGGAGCACGGGTAGAAAGAGGGATTCAAGGATTTCTTTATGGCGAACGAGGCGTTTGGCGGCCCGGGGACCCCATTTACCTCAACTTTATTCTAGAAGATAAGACCCATCAACTTCCTGAAGACCATCCGGTAGTGCTTGAGTTTATAGATCCCTCCGGACAGGTAAAAGACCGAAAGGTTAGCAATCGTTCAGTAAATGGCTTTTATCACTTTCCGTTACAAACCAATGAAGATGACCCAACAGGCAATTGGCTGGCCAGGGTTCAGGTGGGTGGCTCCACTTTTACCAAGCGGGTTAAAGTAGAAACCATTAAACCTAACCGACTGAAAATCAAATTCGATCTGGGCAAAGAAAAATTAACAGTGACAGACAGGCAGGTGAACGCCCGCCTGCATGTTAATTGGCTTACGGGAGCTACCGCCAAAAACCTAAAAGCCGAATTCGACCTTTTTCTTAACCCTGTGGCTACCGTATTTGAAAAATATCCAAACTATATGTTCGATGACCAGGCCAGAGAATACTACCCCGAAACGCAGCGTATTTTTGAAGGCCTTATTGACACAGAAGGTAAAGCACAGGTGCCCATTGGCTTGGTTAGCCAGCCCAATGCTCCAGGCATGCTCATGGCTACTTTTAGTGGTAAAGTCTATGAGCCGGGTGGAGATTTCAGTATCGATCAGTTTTCTGTTCCATACTATCCCTACACGCACTTTGTAGGAATAAAAAAGCCGGAAGGTGACTATAGAGGCAGGTTGGTTACTCAGAGAGACCACACGCTGGAAATAGTCTCAGTAGATGCGGATGGTCGGCCCGTAGACCGTTCGGAGCTCATTTTTGAGGTCTTTCGCTTACAATGGCGCTGGTGGTGGGATCGCTCGGGCGATAATCTGGCTTACTATGTAAGTCGCAACGAAGATAATCCATACAAGCGCCAATTGGTAAGTACCAAAAATGGGAAGGCTCAGGTTCATTTAAATATACCGAACGATGAGTGGGGCAGATACTACATTAGAGTGAGAGACCCGAAATCGGGTCACTCGGCCGGTTCGGTCACTTACTTCGATTGGCCGGGGTGGGCCGATAGTAATCAGCGACCTGGAGGGGCTTCGCTACTCAATTTCTCTACCGATAAACAAGAGTATAAAGTTGGGGAAAAGGTGACGGTCCGAATTCCGGCTAGTAATACAGGCCGGGCTTTAGTGAGCATAGAAAACGGCAGTCGTGTAATAGATGCCCATTGGCTTGAAACCAAAAGCGGAGCCAATGAATTCAGCTTTGAGGTAACCCCGGATATGGCTCCAAATGTATACGTCAATGCCACACTATTGCAGCCGCATGCGCAGACTCAAAACGATTTACCCATGCGTTTATACGGTATAGTTCCCATTCAGGTAACCAACGAACAAACGGTGCTGAATCCGCAGATCACTTTGCCCGATGTACTCAAACCTGAGGAGTCTTTTGGGGTAAATGTGAAAGAAGCAAACGGAAAGCCCATGACATATACCATTGCGGTGGTAGACGAGGGATTGCTCGATATTACGCGCTTTCAAACCCCAAACCCCTGGCATACCTTCTATGCGCGTCAGGCTCTGGGTGTAAAGAGCTGGGACGTTTATGATCACGTAATTGGGGCCTACAGTGGAGACCTTTCTCGTCTGTTAGCCCTTGGAGGCGATGGTTCCGGAATGAGGCCGGAAAACTCCAAAGCCAATCGCTTTAAACCTGTGGTTAAACACCTGGGCCCCTTTCGGTTGGAAAAAGGAAAAACAGCTACCCACCGCATAGACATGCCCAACTATGTGGGTTCTGTGCGTACCATGGTTGTGGCAGGAGGCAACGGGGCCTATGGCCACACAGAAGAGGCCACGCCTGTACGCAAGCCACTCATGGTGTTAGGTACCTTGCCCCGTGTTTTGGGGCCGGGCGAACAATTGCAACTTCCAGTGAGTGTCTTTGCTCTGGAAGATTTTGTGAAGCAGGCAGAGGTTGAGCTAAAAGTGAGTGGCCCACTGCTGCTCAAAGAAGGAGCCAGCAAAACAGTTAGGTTTTCCGGCCTGGGCGATGAGTTAGTCAATTTTGCCCTTGAGGTAAAGCCGGAACTTGGAATTGGCAGAATAGAAATACTTGCAAAGTCGGGTAAAGAAACGGCCAGACATTCAATAGAAATTCAGGTGCGTAATCCTAACCCCATGAGCACTAATCTCTATCAGGCGGCATTGCAACCCGGAGAGAGCTGGGAGCAGAGTTTTACAGCCATTGGCATGCAAGGTACGAACAGTACAACACTTGAGCTTTCTGTTATTCCGCCTATAAACCTGGAGAAAAGACTGGGATATTTGATTAGCTATCCCCATGGGTGTATAGAACAAACCACTTCAGCGGTGTTTCCTCAACTCTTTTTAAACGATGTGATGGAGCTGGAACCGCATAGGCAAAATGAAGTTCGAAAAAATGTGATCGATGCTATTGAGAAAATAGGCCGTTTTCAGACAGCCGATGGAGGCTTTGCCTATTGGCCGGGCAACAGCGATAACAATGATTGGGGAACCAATTATGCCGGACACTTTTTACTGGAAGCCAAAGACAAAGGATATAGCATTCCTTCGGCTCTGCTTACCAACTGGAAGGCCTATCAAAGTCAGCAAGCCAGGCGTTGGAGTCGCTACGGAAGATATAATGACGATGC
>CEPH01023262.1_pt1 | contig 18156 bp, 13 predicted proteins | sample 530571 | NCBI WGS metagenome assembly CEPH01 (sample SAMEA2620413, study PRJEB7988) | marine metagenome | biome: marine biome (ENVO:00000447); feature: surface water layer (ENVO:00002042); material: "saline water (ENVO:00002010), including plankton (ENVO:xxxxxxxx)" | depth 5 m | reverse complement strand
CAGGTCCTCACCGAGCGAGACACATCTCAGTTACAAACAACCCAGTCGAACATTGAGCGCGCTATGCGTGATCTGGGCAAGGTTGTTCTCGAGCTGATGCAGATGTTCTATACCGAGCCGAAGATGGCCCGCATGCTGGACCAGACGGGCAAGGTGGCCTTCCAGGCAATCAGCTCAGAGACTATCGTCAAAGAGCCTGAGATCTTCATCGAGGCTGGATCTGCATTCCGGTTCGACTCTCAGGACCGTGACCGATACGTGATGGACCTGTTCCAGGCAGGTCTTATCACGCCGCAGGACGCGCTCAACGAGATGTCCTTCCGTACAGGTAACGCATTCATCACTGAACGTGTTCAGGCCATGGCACACGCGAAGCGTCTTCTCGATGCAGCCAAGGATGGCATGCAGATTGAGATCTTCCGCTCTGATGACATCCCATCAATGCTCAAGGTCTTCAGTGACTACATTAGGACTGACGACTTCTACGAGCTTCCGGAAGAGGTTCAGCTTTACCTCCGGGATGTGGTGGTCGCGCTCGAGAATCCAAACGTCGATCCTCGTCAGTTTGCTCAGGCACAGGCCATGGACAAGGTGTTCCCAAAGCAGGCAATCAAGCGTCAAGAACAGGTTGATGCGATTGTCTCTGCCCAGTCACCGATGACCCAAGACCAGATCGCAGCAGAGGGCATCGAGCTAAGCACAAAGCAGGGCTTAGCTCAGAATGTGCAGGGCTTAGATCAAGGTGCTGAAGCTCTGATAGGGCCTCTCACAGGAGGGATGGGATGACCCCGAACGAGGTAAAGGCACTCTTCCGAATCTATATCGATGAGCCTGACACCACGTTTGTGTCTGACGCAAACATCATCACCTATCTAGATGCGGGGTACAGAGAGTTCAGGAACATGGTCTCTGACATCTGCCCCACCATCTACGAGACGTTTGTCAGCTATGAGCCAACCTCGCCAGCTACCGAGCTTGACCTTGCAGCAACGAGTCTCGTCAACGAGTCGTCTGTCAGCGTCCGCCTACTCGGCGCTAGCCAGACCGCAGGCGCTAACCTAGTGCGTCTTCTACGCATCTCTGAGGTCAACTCGGACGGTGACCACATCCGATATCTGAACCCCGTAAACAACGTAAGGGCACTGTCTTCTACGGCGTCTTCGTATGCCCTTGTCGGGACTAAGATCCAGTTCGGTCAAGAGATGGGTGACAAGTACAGGATCCACTACGTTCCGGGCTCGCTCACTTGGTCGTCACTCACGTTCATCGATGACCTAGATGCGTTTCACGATCTGATTGCCCTGCTGTCATCCAAGCAGTACTTCATTCAAGACGGCGGCATGAGCCAGCCCCTTATGGTGCAGATGCAGGACAGGCTCACTAGGTTTCAGGAATACCTGCGAGAACGCGCAGATCCAGAGACCTGTTATGTTCAGGTGATTGACTGGTTCGGAGGGTACTAATGGCCCTTCAGACAGAAGAAGCTGACGTTGTAGGACCCGGCATCCAAGCAAACGCCCCAACAAAGGGAGCGTTTGCGCTGAACATGCTGTACAAAAACAACTGCTGGCAGGTCCGCAAGGGCTTTGGACAGGTGTCCCAGTTTGACACAACCCTGTCCCTTCCCACGGGCGGAAGCACAGTTGATTGGGGTTATGGAAAGCAGCTTGGTTCTCGCCTGATTAAGACTGCGTTTGGCAACCTTCAGATGGTCACAATCTTTCTCGCGACCTGCAACACAAGCGTATCTAACGCAAGCAGCTCCTCAAGCTTCTCTACAGGTAGAACGGCAACGACTGGCCTCGATGTCTACATTGTCCACATCTATGACCTCACCACAGATGAGCGGTTCGAGGTTCCCTTGTATGGCCATACGAGCCAAAAGGCATATCCCGATACGTTCATAGAGTTCTCACCTACCGGCACGTCGGGTTCCGGACGTCGTCAGGCTGTAAGCGCAAGCTCATCCTCATTCTTTGCCGATGCGCCTACAGTCCAAGGGCAGTATCAGACTCACTTCGGCCAGAACTATCAGTCATGGATTAGGGCCAACGATGAGTTCTTTTACTTTGAAGAGTTCGAGGGCGTTCTTTATTTCGGCAACAGGTTCACCGGCACATGGGCATATAGACCGACATCATTTAGTTCTATTCGCCCGATCGGTGTGGACGTCATAAACACTCGTGAGTCTATGGGTCCATACTCAGAGTCTTCGATTGTCGTGCCAGTTGTGTTTGTTCCCGGCGAGAGCGTCGCTTCTTTCGAGTACTTTCGCACAGGCGACCTGCCAAGACCTGTCGACGTGGCCAACGTGTTGGGTCGCTTCTATTACGCAGCGGGCAAAGAAATATTCATTAGTGACGAGGCAAGCCCAAACCATATTATTGGGTTAAACTTCTTTCAAGTGCCGTGCAGAGAAGACATTGTTGCGGTAGCAGCACAGAACGGCAACCTTCTCATCTTCACACCAAACGAGACATGGCTCTATCAGCCATCGCTTGGCCCGATTGCCTCAGATGGAAAGCTGACACAGATAAGCGCCGAGATAGGATGCATAGGGCCAAACGCTATTGTTGGCGTAGACTCCTCTGTTGTGTTTGTTGATACCTCTGGGGTCTATGCTTCGACGGGCAACCTCAGCATCCAAAGCATATCTGACGACATTGAGCCCTTCTTCACGGACACAATGCCGAATCCGATGACCAGCTTTTTTCTTACGAAAGGGCAGCCGTCAACCGCATCTGACTTTGTGAGGACGACCTTGCGCGCCTCTTTCGGTGGCGTGAAGTGCAGCTACTCTCAGGACCTTGGCTGCCTCATGGTTTGCTTTCCTGAGCTAGATGGCGTCCTGTGCCAGTCTGCTGGCAGGTGGTCATGGTGGTCCTTTGAGTCCCTGTCAACGTCGGACGGCAAGCCTGGCAAGACGGCCAACCTTCCATCGCCGTGGGTTATGGCGCATCAAGACCAGTTGTTTATGATAGCAGGCCCAGACTCTGAAGTGCTGACAGATGACAGCGGTTCGGGAGATAAGGGCGGAGACACCAAGTCGAGGTCCTTTTTTATCTGTGAATATGGCCGGGGCGGAGGGGTTGACAGAAGCGTAACTGATGAGGATGTAAGGAGATTTACCGGTAGGATACGTGCAGAGCAAGCGGATGCCAATAGGTTGCAGAACGGGTATTTCTTCTTTGATGACCCGATCGAGCTGCCTTCGGGTTACAATGTGATCACGCCTGTTAATCCAACTGACTCTGATGCAACACCTGTCACCCTGTCGAGCGAAACCTATGAAGTGCCAATCAGCCTTGTGCTTACATCTCAAGCTGCCGCAACCGGAGGAAGCGGCCCTATATGGCAGTTGCTCAGAACAGCCAATCATGGATCTGGAGCAACAGTGCCCGGCAACTGGATCGATCAGTTTACACTTCGATTTCTGTTCGACGCCACACGATACACTCCAGTCCTCCAGAGTGGTGGTACTACAGCTTTGACATATACGCTTGCCTCTGAGCGACTTGGCCTGTCTATTTCAAACTTTACCATCGCACGCACGGATGCGTCCGGCGTGGCCGATGCTTCAGGCTCGTATATAAATATAGCTTATGTTGGAAATTCATCAACAGTTCCGGGTAGTTACTATGACATGAGCCTTAACGTTCCGCTAGGTCGCCTGAGCCCCCTTCTGTCTATCTACATGAAGAAGAACGCCAGCACCACGGACGAGAGCACGATGGGCATTGTTCCCACTGTGGCTGCTGTCGAAAGCACTGCGCAGGGCATTGATTCCAATCTAGCGTCTTTTGTGTTTGACCGCTGGTCTCCATCAACAGCCACCATGCGCCAGCAGGACAGCGTTGCACAGCCGGTGGACTGGGCCTACAGGTCTGGTAGTCTCGGCGTTAATCAAGGCGGAGAACTGAAGTTCAGGGGCGTGTACGCAAATCTTTTGAGTCACGGCAGGGCTGACCTTACAGTAACAGATGCAAACTGGCAGTATGGTCTTTTCAACGTTCTTGCTGAGTCTGACAGGCGTGGGTTGGCTGCCCAAGTAATTGACTTTACTAGCGATCCTGCTCAGGTGAAGCAGCAGGCAGACTACTCTGGCACACCGCCGGCAGCGTCAGCGGCGTTTGCAGGGATTGACACTATCCGCACCACCTTCCAAAACAGTGGTGGCAACATGATAGGCAAGACGTTTGCACAGTCAGACGGGCCGACCTATTCGACGCTTGCTAGTGACAGGACGACTAGCGGAGATCTTCTTATCGGTGATGAGGAGGTTAGCGATATTGCTGTTTCGCTTGGCGTCAAGGGTCAGTCGTTTAGCGTTATGATGTTTGGCTTCATTAGAAACAAGGCTGAGCGCCTCTTTATAGAGGGCGCTAAGGCAGCCTTTAGGGTTGTTGGTGGCAGGCGTAGGAAGGGTAGATAATGCCTAGCGTTGCATTCTACAATCAGATCGTAAAGCCTGGCATGACAAGGGTTGAGGTCAGCAATAAGGCCCAGTCCGATGCTGTGTCAGATGCAGTTGCGGCCCTGAATTTATCTCTTCCGAATGGGGAGGTTGTGGAGACAAAGCTGGCAGACAACGCGATATCTCTTGCCCCTGGTGAGTTCGGGAGGCTTGTTTTGTCTGTCCCTAACACTCGTGTTTCATCCGTTGGCTCTGGCTCCTCGTTTGCTCGCGGCTTGATTGCGTCAAGTTCGGCCTCCATCTCTGGCGTCCGTTTTGATTGTGATGCTGATGGCCCTGCGGTTACCATTTTGGATGGCGCGAAGGTGCTATTTATCGGGTGCAGGTTCCACCGCGCGGTTAAAGGTGGTGAGGATAGTTCTTCACGCCATATATTTTTGCGCAGTGGTAGCGTTGTGTTCGTTGCTTGTGAGTTTACTGGGGCGCTAGGGGAGTCTAGCGAAATACTCCACAAGGGGTTTCCCAGCAGCATTGCCAATGCAATCGGCTGCGCGTTTGTTCCTGGTGCTGGAGTTGCAGAGTTCGATAACAATCTAGGGGCCATTTGATGACTTGGAAGAAAAACCCGAGAGTAATTACGGACGAGCAGTTCTCTGAGGGCACCACAATTGATGGGAATCGAATTGACCGTGCTGTCCAAGATGTTCAGGACAGAGTGAACAGTGTTCCATACGGCGACTTACAGAGCCGATGGACACCCACCACCTATGTCTGCGGATGGATGCCTCAGAACACTAGGGCTATCAAGTTCAGCTCGTCCAAACAAGATCATGGCGATCCATCAGACATATCAGGCTCTGACGGCAACGTGTATGCACTGCATCATTGGCCATGGATGCGGATGAAAAACGATACATCGCAGGTTCCGCCCGAAGAGACTGGGTCATCATCTGGTGATAGTGTAAGCTTCAGAAACCCCTACAGGGTCAAGGGTGCGCTTGCGCCAGGCATATACCCAAAGGGCTTTGCTGACATCACCGATGTTCAGTTTGGCGAACAGTACTGCTGGACGCGCTCATGGTTCTTGTCACAGCCTACGATCTTAGATGCAATCGATCTGGTTATGATCGTAGACTGCCCAAAGATACTAGATAGCGCAAACCCACCGCGCCGGCAGTTTCAGAACGCATTTCAGTACGACACGTTTGTTGGTAATTTTGTACAGTATATACCGGGCGCGACGAATCTGTTTGACCGAGGTCTTGCCTTGTCCGCAACGGTCGATAGCCTCTTTGATCCTGAGACACGAACCATGTCTGACGTCGAGGTGATGAGGAGGGACTTTGAGATTGCAAACGACAGCATCACTGTCATGGGCGTGCCAACCTCTTTGAACGGCGTGGGCAACTCAAACATACCAGACATGAAGCCTCTTGCGGGAAACTCTCAAACAGGCTTGGTTGGTGAGACAGGGGGCGGCAGCCTTTTCGGGGTTCACATCTCCTTAAAAGACCTAAACATCCCGCTCCCAAACAACTCGCGTCTTCGCATTCATACGGTCATACCTCGATACGTTAGAGAGGCGATCAGCTCAGACCCTGGGTTTGGAAGCGACAGCAGTCTCCAGATATACATGAACAACTTCTCGAAAGACCTGTATGATGACAACGATAATGAAAGCACCCAGAGGGGTGGTTGGGGATTCATGCCATGGTACGCCCAGCAGATGAACATGACTGTGACCATGCTCGAAGAGGTTATCAGTGGCTAAGATCGATGACAGGAAGAAGCTTACACGGGGCATCAAGCTCGCCCCAGAGCATGTCTTTGACACACTGTCAGATGCCAAGACACAGCTTGAAGGCAGCGTCACGGACGATCAGCTCCAGAAACCTTTGGCCCCCTTCCGCATCAACCTGTCAGTGCCTCACATCGGCCCAGACACTATTCCAGCAGGAAGCATTGTCATCCCTTTTGTGCTGCCACCGCTGCAAGAGTTCTTCGAAAAAGAACAGCTTGTGAACTCAAGCGGCACGGCAATGCCACTGTTTGTGCCTGAGTATACACCTGACCTGCCTCAGATACTTCTTAAAGGGGTGGGCTTCTCTTGGGACCAAAGAGCTGAGCCCGCAGCGATTGCTAGCGAGTATTGGTCCGATGGGCAAAGCACCTCCTCGGATGACTATGGCATTTACGGCATGTCAAAGCAAAAAGGCATGCTCGTATACGATGCGGTCAACAGGCTAGACATTCGAATATCTCTGCTAAAAAAGAACCAACTCTTCTTCAGCCGAATGGGCAAGTTTACGAGCACTCAGGACTATACAGCTTCCACAGCATGGTCCACCGGCATAGGCTCTGCTGCGTTTGCAGGAGATAGCCAAAGACTCAACCCGTTCTTCCAAGACGACATTGATATCGCGATTGACCCGTATTGTACATACGCCATCAAGATCGAGTGCCCCGGCCTCAAGGATCTAACTGCTCACAACCCACTCTCGGCCACCACCATCAAGAACCTCTGCCTCCCCGGCGTTGAGATAACGCTGAAGTTTGCACATCGCCTAGTGGCTAGAGATAGCGGAAGCTCAATAAACAACATCGCTGAGAACGCCGCCAGTGGCGTTGACAAGTATGGGGTCAGCACGTCTCCATCTGTGACCGTTAACGTGCCGTCCTCTGCTGACGCGATAACCGCAGATGATAACCTATCTGGAACAGACAGGGGCATTGGCGCAAACATTTCAAACATTGACGATGAGTTCAAGAACAAGCTCAGGGGCGAGGTGACGCGCAACTCAGACTTGCCCGTGACGGAGCATCTAAGGCACACCGCTGGCTACGATGTGATCGCGGTCCCACTTTACTCTAACCTGCCTACAGGCGGGTTGGCGGCGATGCAGCCCTCTCTAACATCGTACCCTTACCTCGCTGACGCTGCCGGTTCAAATGGCGTCTTTGCCAGGGCGGCTCTTTACGATCGAAGGGTCATACCAATTCACCATACCTACACGCTGCATCATGTCTTTTTAGCGTGGAACTGGACCCCGTGGAACCTGTTTAATGGCCAGGCTACATTTGGCGGTACGTCCCCTAGGATTCCAGAGATACCCCCGATCAACCACTCTATTAATCTAGACGTGGGCGTGGGCATTGGAAGCGGCATGAAGGCTGACCAGTTTGGTTATCAGCAGATGGCGTTCTTGCAGCTTCAAGATCCCCAAGGTTTTTCAACCAACGACTCGACGCAGGTGAGAGGATGGGGCGAGGGGTCATCGGGTACGACCGGGTCCATTGTTGATCGACTCAACGGCGGGATGATTACCTCTCGACGCCTAAAGAAAGGTGACAGTGACTACGGCAATGCAGTGCCCGCGTGGAACTGGGAGATACACCAAGTGCCCCTCAACTGGCAGAACTCAGACGACACATCGAATACGAACTCATACTACGGGCAAGACCAGATCATTTCCTTTGGCCGGTCCAACAGCAACACGAAGAGACGGACCAGCATGCTCAACAGTGGCAGGTCGTCCCTGACCGCAGCCGACCAGTTTATTGAGGTTCGCACCGCCCTGTACACAACGGAGGCAGGCACCACCGGATCTGGCGTTCCGCTAAATCTTGGCAACCTGCCAGTCACCACGGCAGGGTCGTCTGGTGGAACGGCATCATCCGGGTTCTCAGGCGACACGCAAGCTCAGCGTGGCGACGGATCATACCAAGGCATCCAATATGTAGGATATGGAGGCTGTTGGGTGTACCTTATATGCAAGAAGCACCTTACTCGATAGGGGGATTAGTATGGCGACTATTTACGATTTATTAGAGGCACCTGTAAGCGCATCGGTTCGCCGTGCCGATGAGCTTGCGCTTGGCTCCGTCCAAGCCCAGCTCGATGCAGTCCCCACCGCAGGTGCTAGCGAGAGGGATGTGGCAAACCTAGTGTTTAGCACTAGGGTTGGCGGTGTCCCCGGCTCAGGGTCTAACCTGCTTCGGTCCCGAGAAGCTGCATCCACTGCAAATCAAATCAGGGCGCAGAACAGGGCGATTGCTGCCGATCGCGCTACAGCAGCCGCTGCCCAGATGGGTGAGTTTGCCATGAGAGCCTCAGAGGAATCAGCCTACGCGGAGAGTGTTTTGCAGGAGCTGAGGGCGGCAGGTGTACCTGGCGACAGGATCATTAGGCAGCTTAACCGACTGAAGGCCACCATGACTACCGATGCTGGTCGAGCATACGTGGACAACCTTATTGCCGATGAGGAACTTGAGTATGCCCAGTCTAGAGGCAAAGGATTTGGCAAATTTGGGGATCCGGTAAGTTTCTTCACTAAGCAAGCAGTTGTTGACACTGAGTCAGCTCTTGGCGAGGCATTCGGAGAATAGCAATGGGTCGTATTGTTAGATCTCCAGGCAACATCTTTGGCCGCCGCAGAACAAGGATTTCCGGCATAGGCCGCAGTCCAGCTCGTCGAGACAAGACCAAGGATGCTATCAACACCCTTGACGCCATCTCAGGTGGGATCAAGGTGTTTGAGCAGGCGGCTAATCTTGGCACCCTGATTGGCGGCGGTATCGACAGGGCCGTTCGCAACAAAAAGCGTAATGCGGCACGCAAGGCGCTAGAGCAAGACAGGGCTAAGCAGCAGGAGCAAGTGGGCACTGCCGTTTCTGAGGCAGGACAAGCCCTTGAGTCAATGCCAAGGCTTCGTGAGCCTGACACGTCTGACGCTGGAACCCAGCAGTTCCTTCAGAGCATAGGCCTCTCAGGGCCAACACTCGGAGAGTCTTTGTCAGGATCTCTCATGCCCTCCCGAGCGCTTGTATCGGAAGAAGATGCAGCGGCTAGACTTGCAGGCCTGAGAGACCGAAGTGGGCCTAGTTCCGTGATTGCGGACATGAGTAAAATGTCTCCCGAAGAGCGGTCTGCCTCCAACGATCTCATCCAAGCTCGCGCTAGGATGCGCGATTTGCTTCAAGAGGAACGGGAGGTGTTTCGGAAGCAGGACGCTATGCAGCAAGCCGCCTTAAGAGCACGGGCCGACAGGCTTGAGGAAATCAGGGCAATGCAACGCGCAACAGCGCCAGAGGATGTGCTCGGCGAGGTAGGACTCACTCAGGATGTTGTAAGGGCGGCGGGAGATAGGCGTGTTCGAGCCGGTCTTACGCCTGAGCAGGTTCAAAGAGCCAACGCAATCGTGAACGCATACGGCAGAATGAGCCCTGCTCAGCAGATGATGGTTCCTCCTGTCGGTGACCCAACAGACATCGAAAAGCCTATAGGTCAGAGGATAATGACACAGGGTGATCTTGCTCAGGATGCCATGGAACTAGACGTGGCTCGGCTGTCGATGCCCCCTACAATGTCGCAAGATGTTGCTATGACCGTCAGCCCAGAGCTAACACAGCCCCTTATGGTCAGGCCCACAGCAACAGACCTGTCCAAGCTTGAAGATGTCGGCATAACGTCACAGCGTGCCATTGACACGTATGACCCTGCCCAGCTCGTTGCAGCATCGGGCTTTGCCGAGAACGAGCAGCAGCTACAGAGCCTGCTACGCGCAGCGGAGAGGGAGGCAACACCAACGACGTTTGCAGACCTTCTTTCGGGCAAGTCGGTCAAGGCCCTTCAGAGTGACATCATCAAGCAGTTTGGGAAGAACAGGAAGAAGCCGCTGACAGAGGAGCAGAAGCTCAAGAACCTCAAGCTGCGTAAAGAGATCTCCGACATGTCTGGGATAGAGTCCCGTAGAGCCTCGGCAGAAAAGTCTCGCGCACAGGCCGCAAAGGTCCGTAAGCAGATAGAGGAGCTGGATGCTAAGATCAAAAAAGACAAAGAGAAGGCATCGAAGAACAAGGACTATCTTCGTATCAGAAGGGGTCTAAGTAAGAAGCAAAGGGCCATTGAAGACCAGTACAGTAAGTATCTCGACCAGTACGCAAAGGCCAACAGCGAAAAGGACCCCGATGCAAAGAAGCGGCGGCTCGACAGCCTTAAATCTTCGGTGCCGCTGTTCGTCGGTGACGATGGCGAGCTTGTGTCACCGATTGCATCTGAGGGCGTTTTTTCCAGGAGGCTGGAAGAGGCAGGTCTCAATCAGAGGAGAATCAACGCAATCATCAAAGGCAGGGGATACAAGTCATCCGCCCAGGTGCTGAACCGAATATCGTTTGAGCCGGCTGCAACAACAGCTGTCACCGCGAGAGTCGAAAAGGCGGCGGGCGCTAAGGCCGAATCCGAGGCCGCTAAGGCCCAAAACAAGGCCGCCATAAACGCTGCAAAGGTAAGAGGGCGCGAAGCCTTAATTAAACAGAAACGGGACGAGCTAAAGAAAACCGTAGTCAATCCCTCAAACCGAAGAAAAATAGAGAGACTCGAAAAAGATATCTCCAATCTGGAGACGGAGATCGTAGACCTTGAAGCAGAGGGCAGCGTGCTTGAGCCCATTGATCTAAATATTTAAGGCTGGACCAGAGAATGGTAACAAGACAGTTTAGAGCGCGGTCTGGCAACGTCTACGAGTTTGAGATTGAGGGCAAGAACCCCACCGACAGAGAGCTTGCGTTTATAAGGCAGTCTGTCATGTCTCAAGAAATGCCGCAGCTAGACTTCACGCCCTCAGATATGACAGTCGAGCAGTATGAGCCTCCCGCGCCTCTGTCTAGCCCGTTTCTCGGGCCTGCCCCTGAGCCACCAGAGGCACCGGAGCAACAGCCTGACATTTCGGACCAAGGTCCGCGCCCAATCTCGAAACTCTCTGCTTCGGTCAAGAGCATTGGTGCAGGCCTGTCTGGGTTTGCAGCAAGACAGGCAGATGCCATTTCTAAAAACCTGCCCTTCCTACAGGGCGGAGGCGTGCCTGGAATTGAGGCCCCGTTTCAGTTCACTGAGCAGCCAGGCGACACGGCACAAAATGTCGTTGCGGGCGAATATAGCTACACATACGACGCATACATCCCAAGGGGGGAGGATGACTCGTTTGCCTCTCGTGCAGACACGTTTTCCGCTAGGGATAACAACATCTACGACGCACAGGGTAGGCGGGTCGTTTCTCCAAGCGCCTACATGGCTATCGCTCTACGCAATTCCGCCCAAAAGGACCGAGAGGGCACAACTACGATTCAGGATGTGCTCGACACAAACGTCATAGAAGACCCAGGGGTGCTCGGAAGCTACATGCTTGAGTCGGTTGGTGAGGCGTTCCCATATATGGCTACGGCAATGATCTCGTTCCCGGCACTTGTCATTAGCCAAGCAGGTCAGATTGCCGACCAGCGTGCTGCCAACAGGGCAGCGGCTGGCGGAGACCCGTCTACACAGAATGAAGACGTGGCGCTGGGGATGATTGGCGGGCTTACCATAGGTCAGCTTGAGCGCCTTGGTCTTAGATACCTTCTAAATCCGGGCACAACATTTGGGGCAGCCCTCAAGCGGGCTGCCGGCTCTAGTGTAGTGGAGGGCGGTGCCGAGGCGGCGGAAAGCGTCATTCAGGAGGTTCTGTCTCAGGCTGGCACCCGCGACACTGATGAGACCGTGCTGGGTGTTGACCCGTCAACCCTGCCCATCGCTGCTGTTGGGGGTCTTCTGGGCGGAGCTGCTCCCGGCTTTGTTGGCTCACTTGGCGCTTCGGGGATTCAGCGGCTGTCTGACCGTGCGACTGCGGAAGAGGCAGCACTCCTTGAATCTGATGCTAGCAAGGCACAACTCTCGGCTGAAATACAGCAGACGCAAGCAGAGATCGATGCTGAAGAAGCTGCCATTCTAGCAGAGGCTGAGGGTCTTGAGCGCCCTGAAGGCACTCCAGAGCCCGAGACCGTAGAGGATGAGATTAGAGAGTCCGTGCGCGTCCTTGAGATAGCCGCAGAGCGGGCGGAAGAGTCTATCCCTGAGCTTCCTAGACGCCCTCGCGTCAAGCCTGCGGACCCCGCAGCACCCACTACGACTCAAGATGTCGACAAGGACGTTGAGACAGCCGTCACGCCAAACATTGAGAGTGTCATTGAGCGTGCCGCTACCGAACTCCAGGCGATTGTTGGCAACGCATCGATTAGCGATGCTGATGTTCTACGAAAAGCGGCAGAACTTGTGAGCTTGAGGGCAACGCAAGAAAAGGTCATCGACAGCGACACCATATCAATGCAGCGTGCATCTCTACAGCCAGAGACAGAGGCTGTAGCTCAGAGGGCAGGCATTGACCTAGAGCAAATGGCATCCGACCTGCCATCGTTTAAGAGCAGGACCATTCAGGAACGAGACGCCGACCTTGAGCAACAGGGGCTGATGCCCACCCTCGTTGAGGGCACACCCGTCATACCCGATGCGCTCCAAGATGCTGTAAACAGGGCATCCCGGAATGAGCCTACATCGTCCCTTGAGACCCTTGGCATCAATCGCCTCGTTGCCGTCTATAAGGGTGCTGAAAAGGCACTACTTGATAAGATTGCTAAGGCGAAGCCTGCGGATGTGCCCCCTCTTGCAGAACAGCTGGCTGGTATTCAGGCGGGCTTTATCGAGGCAAGTTTGCTGACAAAGAAGGCCCTCAGCGAGGCGGGCCTTAACATGAGGTATGCCCAGATAGGGTTTGGCCGTGATGCGACCGTTGCTGATGTTATGGTCAGGGCAAAATCGGTCCTGAAGAGAGACCTTACAAGCAAAGAAAAGGCAAGCATTGCAGCGAGGTGGGGTCGCCGTAAGAAGATCGAACTAAAGCTAAGGAAGCAGCGTAACAAGTTGCGCCGTGAGGCAGCACAGGCGCGCCGCAAGATAGCCAAGCTCCAAGAGAAGGTTGAGGAGTTGCAGGACTTAATACGTGACGCTCGCGCTGACCGCCAAAAGGTCACCAGACAGATTCGAGTTGCGTTGAACAAGGCGGAACGTGCTCTCCAGAAGTCTAAAGACGAGGCAATCAAGAAAGAGGAAGAGATTGTTGTTGCGGAGACCGGGTTGCGCCAAGCAGAGGTGGTCACCGACCGGGTTATTCCAGAAGTAACGGGCATTGAAACGCTGAACAACATGTCCCGCTCAATACTAGCGTCGCATGATATGGGCTCTGTTGCGAGACAGGGCGGTCTTGTTATTGCACGAGGCGGTCTGATGGGCATTCCCGCACGGTTCGCAAGGGGCTACATGACCGCCGCTAGGGCATACTTTGGAAAGACCCCTCGCCTAAACGCACGCAGGAAACAAGAGGCCCTAATAGAAAGGCCTCTTGCCGACTCGGCTCGTCAATCTGGCCTTCACATGGGAGAGGTTGAGGGCATTGGTGACGGCAGAACCAACGTAAGAGAGGAGGCTTTTGCACAGGTGCTTGTTGCACCTGACGAGGGCTCTCGCACTATCCTAAGAAACCTGTCTAATATGGCAGGCGGAAGCCTTCAGAAGTCCAACAACGCCTTTGCTCTGCCCTTGAATGAAATCAGGGTAGAGGCTTACGACGCTGGCGTTAGGGCCTTGGCTGCTGTCAACGGGCTCGACATTACTCCCCTGGAGTCTAAGGTCTCACAAGACCTATCTGAAGTAAACGCCATCAGGGACGAACTTCTCATTACTGACAGCGCAAGCCCAAGGGCCAAGAGGCTCCGCCGTGAACTAATAAACCGTCAGAAGAAACTCGCCGCCTCTAAGAAAGAACTTAACAAAGAACTCAACAAGGTTGTCGACAGGAGGGCCATGAAGTCCCTTGCCGAGGACATCAACTCACAATCGGGCAGGCCAACATTTAAAGACGTAGGTCCGGGCGTTCAGCGTGTCTTGGACCAGCTATTCTTTGCTTGGAGATACTCGGCATCTAAGTTCTCCACCCCGCTGCGGGCCATTCAGTTGGCTTCAGCAGGCAACCCGATACCAAACAACCTCCCTTTTGCAAACAAGCTGAACAAGGCCCTCAAGTCCCTAGAGGGTGAATACGGTGGCTTGTCCGAGAAGGACCTGGGTGTATTGAGAACCGCAAACACAAACATACTGAAGTTCTTTATGGCCAGCGGCATTATCAGCTCAGCCTCAGTTGGTGCAGCCATACTCACGTCCGGCGGTACCGCAGAAGAGGCCGGCGAGGAGACCCTGGATGCTTTGAGGCGGTACGTCACACCGGGTCAGCGAGACTTTCTCAGGAACTCTGGGCCGGGAGGGGCTAGGTATGACCTGGGCTCAGGCCTTGGCCCTACGTGGGGCCGTTTAATGTTCGACTTGTTGAACTCAGAGGACGAGGATAGGCGCGACTACATCAATAAAGCGAGCAAGCTGTTCTGGTACAAGACGACGCCTGGTATCAACACAGCGTTAAATGTCTGGTACGGTCAGGATTGGTCCAACAAGGATATCAAGCCTGAAAACGCAAACGACGTAAACGCAACAATTGACGCTATAAACGCTGCGACCGAGATGGAGATCCTGAAGCGTGCTTTCATCGGGGCCACGGTTCCAATTACCGTTCAGACCGCAATCGACGGATACAGAGAGTACATTGATAGGTACGAACAAGGCCTGCTCCCTGAGCAAAAGGACCGCTTCAATCAGGCGCTCAAGAGCATTGTCATACCAACAGTTGGAGACGTCATCGGTGTGCCGGTGTTCTTCGATGATGAAGGCGTAACGAGAGGACGATAGGGGTATAATGAACTCAGCAAAGGCACTAACTAACCTGGCAGAGTCATGGCTAGAGCAAGGCGCTAGAGAGCGCGGCTCAAACCGTGGACCTGATGTGTCATGGTTCATCCACGATGGCGGTGGCAGGCCAAGCAAAGCGCCACCTTGGTGCGCCTACTTTGTGTCATCACTATGCCGACAGCTTGAGCGCTGCGGCTTTGAGATTGACGCACCCAAGACTGGCAGAGCTGTCAACTTCTGGCTGAAGACAGATGACGACCAGCACATCGATCGTGATCACATATGGAACGTGGAGCCTGATGGGCTAGTGTTTGTCCGCACCCGGCTGTCAAAGCCTGACAAAGAGCGAGGTAAGGTGCTGCGCGGCATGTCCCGACAAGGGCATGTCGGCGTCGTTACCCACGTAGATGTTGACCTGAAGGAGGTGCATTGTGTGGCCGGAAACAGTTCTGGGTTTGGTCACAGTCGGGTCAGAGGTGGTGGCCAAGTTGCAAGAGAAATCATCCGTGAAGGGGATGAGGCTTGGGCAAGAGTGGTTGGATTTGTTAGAGTTGTCCCAATAAAGGAAAGGATAGCGGGAGCACCGCTGAGGTCTGTATGAAAAAGATTTACTTTGTTGTTGCTGTACTTCTGTCCCTGCTCCTGATCGGGTGCGGCTCTAGGTACACGCTGAAGACTGGTGGATGGAAGCTCGAAGACAGCAAGGACCTAGGCACCTGCCTCACCGTCTTTGGTGATGGAGATCCAGAGGTCGTCGTTGTCTGCATCAAGGACGCTGAGCCTATCAAGGTACCGATGGAGGTGCTACGCAAGGCATGCCCCGAGCCAGCGGAGAAGTCTGATGGCGCTGAGTGATGCCACGAAGTTTGCCCTAGGCATTGCAACGGACGTGCTGGAGACGATCTCTGCCAAAGAGCCCCGACTCAAGGCCATCCCCGTAGAGACACTCGCAGGCCTGCTTGCCAACATGCTTGCCCCCTACGTCACCGACAAGGTAACGGTTGAAGAGGGCAGCATGGAGATTGGTGAGGGTGTCGAGGTCGATGTCGTAGCAAGCGACTGATGCTCTTTGCAGATGCTAGCGTTCAGACGGCGTTTGACCACGCTCTCTGGCAGTACCCAGTTGCCGGCCTCTTGGTGCTGGTCGTCATTCTGTTCTTGCGCTACCTAGCCAAGGCAGAGCAGAGGAACCAAGAGGACCGGCGGCACATCCAAGTCACCTTCACCGATGCCCTTGAGAGGGAGCGAGAGGAGATGTCTGGAGCTCTGGACCGTCTCGGAAACAGACAGGAAAGCATCAGCCAGATGTTTGCCCAGACCGTTACCGACCAGTCCAAGGCACAACGCGAGATGCAAACCCAACTGATAGAGGTGCTCTCCAAGTTCGGAGACCGAGGGTAGGAATGGCCGACAGAGAGCAGCGTATCCGTCAGCAAGCCGCTGAGATAGAGGCATTGCGTGACCAAGGCATGGTTGATGAGGACGTGGCCGAGAAGCTAGGCATCCACATCGCCACACTTTACAGGCGTCTACAGTACAAGCGTGAGATGACAGAAGCGAGCGCTACCAAGGTCAAATCAGACTCGCTGCCCAACTTCCACCGCTGGGATGTGCCAGAGAACGAGCACGTTGACTTCTCTGACCTCCAGTTTGATGACAACTACGATGAGTTTGACATGCCCATCGAGGAACTCATCGAGGCTAGGCGTGAGCGCTTCAAACGCTACGACGGCAAGCGCAAGAAGAAACACATCCGCGACATCGGTGTGAACATCAAAGGCCCTATCGCCATCACCCACTTCGGTGACCCACACGTCGATGACGATGGCTGCAACTGGCCCAAGCTCCTGCGCTGTGTCGAGGTGGTGAGCCAGACCCCTGGAATGTTTGCTGGCAACATCGGCGACACCACGAACAACTGGGTGGGTAGGCTCCAAAAGCTATGGGCACACCAGAGCACTACGCTGGACGAGGCTGTGCGCCTTGGTCACTGGCTGTTTCACTCTGTGCCTTGGCTCTACTGTGTGCTGGGCAATCATGACAAGTGGAACAATGGAGCACAGTTACTCCACTACCTGACGAAGGGTGCACGCATCGCTGCGTTCTGCCACAACACGGCACGTATCAACCTGACGTTCCCGAAGGGCAACCCTATCCGCATCGTAGCACGGCATGACTTCAAGGGCTCAAGCATCTGGAACAGGGCACACGGCCCAATGCGTGAGTCCAAGCTCAACCCATGGGGTGACATCTACATCTCAGGCCATCGCCACATCTGGGTCAGCCATCACGAGGAAGGCACGGACGGAAAGCCTAGGTGGTCTCTCATCGTCAGGGGGTTCAAGTACCATGACGAGTATGCCGAGGACTGTGGCTTCTACGAGCACGAGCATGGTGAGGCATGCACTACCATCATCGACCCCACAAACCCCTCTCCAATGGAGCGTATCAAGGTAGTGTGGGACGTCGACGAGGCAGCAGACATGCTCAACTGGAAGAGGGCTAAGGCCGGGGTGTCCAGGCAGGACTACTCCAACCCACTAGGCTAGTCGGATATCCGCATGATGAATCGGCGCTTGATGTACTTGCCCGACACATAGTACCCCAGTTCCCTCATCTCGGCATTGGTGCGCGTTCGCGTGGCCTTTCGTGCGACCTGTCTCCCATCTTCACTTAACCACCTAGGCTCTGGTTTGGTCTTGCCGGCCTGCTTCCAGTTTGTGGCTTTATAGATTGCTCCTGTGTGGCCTTGGCTCTCATCCGCATATGTGACCAATAGGTGGTACTTGCCCCTCTTTCGCAAGATTCGACAGCACCGGCCTATTAGGAAGCTGGCACCGTTAGTGGGCACGTCGGGATGCACTGCAAGTCGAGACAGAGACAGCACTCCGCGCCACCTGTCTGGGTCTTTTTCGTCTAGCCTGCAAGCGTTCATTGCTGCATTCTTAGTCGGAGGGAGCCACAGCGCAGCACCCATAAGCTCACCGTCCGACCTCCTTTTCAGGCCAAAGGTAGCCCCGCGCTTACTGCACCCCTTCGCATAATGATGCTCCCTGATGAAGTCCGCTGCTTTCGCGTGAGCTATGTACTCCACCATCCAGTCCGCCTGCCTAAGGTGCGCCATGCCGCCCCCCCC
>CEPH01001389.1_pt1 | contig 18249 bp, 24 predicted proteins | sample 530571 | NCBI WGS metagenome assembly CEPH01 (sample SAMEA2620413, study PRJEB7988) | marine metagenome | biome: marine biome (ENVO:00000447); feature: surface water layer (ENVO:00002042); material: "saline water (ENVO:00002010), including plankton (ENVO:xxxxxxxx)" | depth 5 m | reverse complement strand
TTTGCTTATGTGTTATGGATACTGATTGCACGTTGGTTAGATGAACGCAATGATCCAGTAAAAGAAGAACGTAAAAAGTGGTGGCGTATAGGACAATGGGTAACCACAGGCTTTTTATGGTTTACATGGTTAAGCCATGACGTTGCCAACATAGCAGTATTCTTGCCAAGACAGGTTCCATGGGATATGATGATTGCAATTAGTTTGGTATTTGTGCTAGGCATGGCATACATGTTCCGTGAAGGCGGAGGTAAGATACAAAAAATTGTTTTAGAAAAACAACATACGAGATATGTAAGAAGTGCATGTATAATTGATGGCGCATACTTTTTATGTTTGTTTTTCTTCAAAGAACTAAACAATATTCCAATGTCAACTACTTGGGTATTCGTTGGATTGTTATGTGGTCGAGAACTAGCAATCAGTACAATGAGTAACGGGTCATATAGTTTAAAGAATGTGTTTCCTATTGTAGGAAGAGACTTTATAAAGATGATGATTGGCTTGGGTGCAAGTTTAGGTATTGTGTTAGCAATACATTATGTAATAGTTCCAAACGGACTATAAAAACCAAAAAGAGTACCTAACGGTGCTCTTTTGATAAATAACTCGATGAACAAATAAGCTCAATTTTTTTTTGAGCAAATTTTTTTTAGGTAAAAAAAGGAAAAGCAATGACTCAACTAATAAACCCACAAAAATTTACAGATACAGTTGGCCTGTTAAGGTCATTTTTTTTGGACAAAGGATTTCTAGAAGTCCATACCCAAAACAGATTAAGTATATTAGCCGCATGTGAAGATCCATTCAATGTAGCAACATACAATTATGCAGGCCAAGTATGGCCCCTACCACAAACAGGGCAAATGTGGTTAGAACACGAATTATTAAGCAAGCCTTCATCGAAAGGCTTTTTTTGTGTCAGCACAAGTTATAGACAAGAGCCTAATGCAATACCAGGTAGACATGACATTATCTTTCCAATGTTTGAATTTGAAATGCCAGGTGACATAAATGATCTTAAGGCAATGGAATATGAACTATGCGAATACTTAGGTATGCCAGTTGCAATGGAAAAGACATATAGAGAATGGCAAGAACATTATAATATTGCTTACACAGAAGAACTTAATGCTGAACACGAAACTAAAATGTTTGAAGAATACAAAGCAACAATGATTACAGACTTTCCTGAAATGACAAGTCCATTTTGGAATATGAGTAGACACGAAGGTGGCGGAACAAGTAAGAAGATTGATGTGATACTAGGTGGTATGGAAACAATTGGAAGTGCAGAACGCAGTACAGATGTAGATCAAATGAGAGATACATTCCATACAATTACAGATGGTGCATACAGTAACTTGTTATATGAACTGTTTACCAAAGAACGTGTTGAAGCAGAATTAGAAAAGTTTTTAGAATTTGATTTCTTTCCAAGAGTAGGTGGCGGAATTGGAATGACAAGAATGATAGCGGCCTTAGAAAAACATGCACAACCAGAAGCAGAAGTTGTAAAAAGTGACCTACAATTACAACAAGAAGAGTCTGGACACAACCAAAGTGCATTTGTAGGTGCCGCCTAACAACTAGTTTGGGGTGATGGAATAGGTAGACATGCACGACTGTTTATCGTGTGATAAATAACTGTGACAAATTATTTATCGTGGGGGTTCGAATCCTCCCCCCAAAGCCAACTTAAAGAGAACTATGAAAACTAAAAAATTTAAAAATCCGGTTGTAAATTGGATTGATCACCGTTTAGGTATCTTCACATTTATGAACCACGAACTTAATGAATACCCAACTCCAAAGAACTTGAATTACTTTTGGAACTTTGGAAGTTTAGCAGGTATTAGTCTTGTAATAATGATTGTAACTGGCATAGTGTTAAGTATGCATTATACGGCACATGTTGACCATGCATTTGACAGTGTAGAACGTATAATGCGAGATGTTAATCACGGATGGTTAATACGTTATATACACATGAATGGAGCAAGTTTCTTTTTCATTGTAACCTATATTCATATATTCCGCGGACTCTATTACGGAAGTTATAAAGCACCACGTGAACTGTTGTGGATACTTGGTGTGCTGATACTACTGCTGATGATGGCAACTGCATTTATGGGATATGTACTACCATGGGGACAGATGAGTTTCTGGGGTGCTACAGTTATTACCAATTTGTTTAGTGCAATACCTCTAGTAGGTGAAAGTTTTGTTACTTGGTTATGGGGAGGCTTTAGTGTAGACAATGCACTATTAAATAGATTTTTTAGTTTGCATTTTGTACTACCATTTGTTATAGTAGGAACTGTAATTTTACATTTGGTTGCATTACATAGATTTGGTAGCAATAACCCAATTGGAATAGATGTAAAAGGAAAACAGGATACCATTCCATTTCATCCTTACTACACCATCAAAGATTTGTTTGGACTTGCAATATTTTTAACTTTCTTTGCGGCGGCAGTATTTTTCTTTCCTAACTTCATGGGACATCCAGACAACTACATTCCAGCCAATCCAATGGTAACACCACCACACATTGTACCAGAATGGTACTTCTTGCCTTTTTATGCAATATTAAGAGCAATACCAGATAAGTTAGGTGGTGTATTATTCATGTTTGGCGCCATTGCAGTTTTATTCATACTACCATGGCTTGACAGACAACCAATTAGAAGTAGCAACTTTAGACCATTGTATAGAATATTCTTTTGGATTTTATTCATTGATTGTATAGCATTAGGTTATCTTGGTGCTATGCCCGCTGAAGGTATATATGTTTGGTTAAGTAGATTGTGTACTGCATATTACTTTTTCCACTTTTTAGTACTACTACCACTTTTACCTAAATTTGAACCTACCAAACCTTTGCCCATAGGAATCAGTACGCCTATATTTGAGGCCACAAGTCCGATGGCAAGGATGGCAAAAGCCGCGAGGCAAAAAGTAGAATGAAAGAAGCAATAGATAGAGACTTAGACGCCGATAGTTTATTTGGAAGACAAATAGACAAAGAATACGAATACGGCTTTACAACTGATGTGGAAGCATACACATTACCACCAGGCTTAGATGAAGATGTAATTGCAAAAATTTCAGCCTTCAAAAAAGAGCCACAGTGGTTGTTGGATTGGAGACTAAAAGCATATCGTAAATGGCTTACTATGGAAGAACCAAAGTGGAGTGAATTAGATATTGATCCAATTGATTACCAAGCCGTAAGTTACTATAGTGTTCCTAAACCAAAGTTAAACAGTATGGATGAAGTAGATCCAGAAGTAATTGCAACATTTGAAAAACTTGGAATACCAACCAGCGAACAAGCCGCACTAGCAGGAGTTGCAGTAGATGCAGTTTTTGATAGTGTTAGTATCGCCACAACATTCAAAGAAGATTTAGCAAAGCAAGGAATTATATTTGGCAGTTTTGGAGATGCAGTACAAGAGCATCCTGATCTAGTAAAAAAGTATTTAGGCACAGTTATTCCGCCAGGAGATAATTACTTTGCCTGTCTTAACAGTGCAGTATTCACCGATGGAAGTTTTTGCTATATTCCAAAGGGTGTACGTTGTCCAATGGAACTAAGCACATATTTTAGAATAAATGAAATGAACACTGGGCAGTTTGAAAGAACTTTGATTATAGCCGAAGATGATAGTTATGTTTCTTATTTAGAAGGTTGTACTGCGCCTGCTAGAGATGAAAACCAACTACATGCCGCTTGTGTTGAAATAGTTGCAAAAGATAGAGCTGAAGTAAAATATAGTACAATACAAAATTGGTACCCAGGAGATCCAAATACAGGCAAAGGTGGTATATACAACTTTGTTACTAAAAGAGCAATGTGCAAAGGTGAACATAGTAAAGTAAGTTGGACACAACTTGAAACTGGTAGTGCTTTAACTTGGAAATATCCAAGTTGTATACTAAAAGGTGATTACAGTAAGGGTGAATTTTATAGTGTTGCAGTTAGCACTGGTAGACAACAGGCTGACACAGGTACTAAAATGATTCACTTAGGAAAGCATACAACAAGCACAATTATATCAAAAGGAATAAGTGCAAAGCAAGGTAAACAAACCTATAGAGGTTTGGTAAAAATGAGCAAACGTGCAGGCGAAAGTAAAAGCAAAAATTTTACTCAATGCGACAGTATGCTAATTGGTGACAAATGTGCCGCTATTACTATTCCTTATATAGAAGCCAAGGGTGGAAGACCAATTTTAGAACATGAAGCAACAACAAGTAAGATAAGTGAAGATCAACTGTTTTATTGCCAATCAAGAGGACTTGATGAAGAACAAGCAATGAATCTTATTGTTAATGGATTTGTAAAAGAAGTTGTTAACAAACTACCAATGGAATTTGCAGTAGAAGCAAATAAGCTGTTAGAAGTCACACTGGAGGGTAGTGTTGGATAATGGAACAAAGATCCAAAGAAGACGTAATGGCTCAAATCAGCCAAATTATTGAAGATAATATTCAACCAGCAGTAGCAGGACATGGCGGAATGATTCAACTACAAGATTTTGATATGGAATCAGGTCGTGTGCTTGTTATGTTATCAGGTGGTTGCAGTGGATGTGCAATGAGTAGTGCAACTCTAAAAATGGGTGTTGAAAATATGCTTAGGCATTATGTTCCAGAAGTAAATGCAGTTGATGGAATGGATGATCCAGATTACAATGATCCATACTATACTTAACTTAAAAACTTATCTATTGATTCAGCACACTGTCGGCCTTCTCTAATAGCCCAAACAACCAAACTTTGTCCACGTCTACTATCACCAGCAACAAAAAACTTTTTTGCATTAGTCATGTATGCACTATCATTTGCTTTTATGTTACCTCTAGGATCAAGCTCTAATTTCAAATCTTTGATCAATCCTTCATGTACAGGATGCACAAAACCCATAGCCAAGAACACTAGATCTGCTTCGATTTCAAATTCACTGTTTGGTATTTCATGCATCTTCATTTGACCGTTGTCGTCTTTTATCCATTCAACATTTACACAATGTAACTTTTTAACTTGCCCGTTTGGACCACCTTCAAAACGTTTGGTTAACACACTCCAGGCTCTACCTTGTGAACCCATTTCCTGATGGCTACTACTTGTTCTAAGTTTCATAGGCCAATTGGGCCATTCTAAGTTTTTGTTTTCCATTACTGGAGGCTTTGGCATAACCTCAAGTTGTTGTACACTGGTTGCTCCTTGTCTAATACTTGTACCTACACAATCACTACCAGTATCCCCTCCACCTATTACTAAAACTTTTTTACCTTTTGCATGTATTTCTATTTCAGGATCAATAGTTTTACCTGCTATTCTGTCATTCTGCTGAGATAAAAATTGCATTGCAAAATAGATTCCATCATGTTCTCTACCATCAACAGGCAAATTTCTAGGTACTTCTGATCCTATGCAAATTGCAACTGCATCATTGTTTTTAACTAATTCGTCGGCACTTATGTCTTTGCCAATTTCTGTGTTAGGTACAAATTCAACACCTTCTGATTGCATTTGAGCCATACGTCTGTCAATCAAATGTTTTTCCATTTTAAAGTCAGGAATACCTATTCTTAATAATCCACCTATTCTTGAGCTTTTTTCGTAGACAGTAACACTATGTCCTGCCCGTGCTAGTTGTTGAGCACAGGCTAATCCAGCAGGTCCACTGCCTATCACTGCTACTTTTTTATCTGTATGTGTTTTAGGTAACTGAGGCTTAATCCATCCATTTTGCCAACCTTTATCCACTATAGTACATTCTATGCTTTTAATACTTACAGGCTTGTCTGTAAGATTTAACACACAAGATGATTCGCAGGGTGCTGGACAGATACGTCCAGTAAACTCAGGAAAATTATTTGTACTATGTAATAGTTTTAGTGCTTCTTGCCATCTATTGTTATAGACAAGTTCATTCCAATCTGGTATCATATTGTTGACTGGACAGCCATTGTGACAAAAAGGTATTCCACACGACATACATCTTTCACTTTGTTTCTGTACTTTATTGTCGCTTAGTGGAACAAGAAATTCTTTAAAATTTTTTATTCTTACGGCAGGATCTATATAAGATCTTTCTTCTTTTTCTATGGTTTTAAAACCGTGGGGATTATGCATATGTTCCTTTCAAATACATATTTATCACAGAAAAGAGGTTGACAGATTGTATATATGTGTTACATTAATAATGTAAGTTAATGAAAGGAAACAAATGTACGTTAATAAAAACAAGACAATTTTAGTAGATTGCGATGGTGTATTACTTGATTGGGAATACAGTTTCCATACTTGGATGTGTAGACACAACTACACAATGACCGAACACGGTTTTGATATTTACAAAGTAAACAAAAGATATGGTATTACTAAAAACGAAGGTAATAAACTTGTAAGAATGTTTAATGAGAGTGCTACTATTAGAAGGTTGCCTCCACTAAGAGATGCTATAAAATATGTAAAAAAGTTACATGAAGAACATGGCTATATATTCCATGCTATTACTTCGTTGAGTAACGATACATATTCACAGTATTTGAGAACTAAAAACTTAATTGAGTTGTTTGGCAAAACTGCTTTTGAAAAGTACACATACTTGGACACAGGTGCTGACAAGGACTTAGCACTTGCAGAGTACAAGGACAGTGGATGTTGGTGGGTAGAAGACAAGCCCGATAATGCCGAGACTGGCTTAAAAGCAGGTTTGAACCCAATTTTGATGAATCATAAGCACAATGAGAACACTGAGTTGTCAACTGGTATTACAAGAGTGGACAACTGGAAAACAATCTATGAAATGATTACTAGTTAATTGATTTAATCTTTATCGCCGTATATCGATAATACCTCCGTTACTGCTGGATGACGTTCAATATCTTTATGTGAGAATTGAACTGTTTCTATAAATTTACTATTTCCAAATTTGTCAACAAGACCCATAAAATCTAACAATCCGTTATCTTTTTCGCGTCTATCTGTTTGTTTAACATCTCCGGTTACGACAATTTTACTTCCCTCTCCTAAGCGAGTTAATAGCATCTTCATCTGATTTGGCGTTGCGTTTTGCATCTCGTCTGCGACGATCCATGCATTTTTAAATGTTCGTCCTCGCATAAATGCTAGGGGGCTAATTTCGATGATTTGTTCTTCTAGCATTTTGGATGTCTCTGAGGGAGAATAATATTCGTGAAATACATCGAACAATGGACGAGTCCACGGTTCCATTTTTTGATTTAGATCTCCGGGTAGGAAACCATGTCTTTCATCATCTACGCCCACTGCTGGACGAGTTAGAACAATTTTGTCACATTGTCCACGTTTATATGCTTTTATACTAGCAAGTACGCCTAGCATAGTTTTACCTGTGCCGGCTGGACCACTTGCAAACACTATATGCTTATCTTCGTTTAGAAGTGCAGTTACATACGCCTCTTGTGTGCGACTACGTGGTATAATGTTAACGGGTTTATTCTTATGATGTGTTTGTGTATCTCTTGACACAAACATGTATTCTGTGTTTTTGTATCTCTTATTACGTTTTCCCAAGATATTCCTCCTTCTTGGTTAAAGTTGAATATTAGAAGCACTATGCTTCAAACCTATTTAACTCGGAAAAACCAAAAATAACTGTTATTAAGTTCATAGAGATTAAAAGGATAAATATACTATAATCACTATGTAAGAGATAATTTAATGAAATCATATGATATTGTAGCAAACATTAACGAACTATATAGTGCAGGTAGTTATCTAAACACTTTGCTTGATTTTGAACGTGTGTTGGATAATATACACTTGTATGCATATCAAAACTGGAAAAAAGGTGAATTAGTAAACGGCCCTATTACTGAAAGACATTGGGTAACATGCACATTTATGTGGCCAAGAGCTCAAATGCCAGATCCAATTGGTGCTAAACGTTTATTAGATTACAATATTAAAGTAAAGTTTAAAAAAGACCTACTAGAAACTCCAGTAAAAGTTGAAGGTTATGATGACTTCAAGCCTGGAACTAAGTATCCAAAAATGACAAGCACTCCTATTTGGCTAGTAGAAATTAAACTGCCAAAAACAATTATGCAAGAAATATATCGTGGTACTATGGAAGTAGAAGGTGAAATTGTTGACCTTGAAGATATTGATAGTGCTTATGAGGCAGACTTAGACATAGAAGGCGTAAAAGATGACAATACAGAAGAGTAAACTAAACGAAGGACTAGAATATGGTGACTTAAATGACACTATTGAACCAGTGTTTAGTATTGATCGTTATCGCAGTAAAATGGGTGATGATGATAACATTGTAGTTGTTGCATTTAAAACTTTACATGCTGAGGCCGCCAAAGATTTAGTTGAGTTCATAGAAAGCGGATATGAATGGGTACTTGATGCAAATGCAAGTCCTGCTACAGACGAAAAAGGCAAAGTAACAGTATTTGTTGAGTTTGAAAGACGTACATCACTAAAAAGACGTATTGTTGAACTTATTGAAGGTGTAACTAAATTATCAAACGACACTGATTGGAAATTTACTTATTACAAAAGCGAAGCACCACAGTCTATTACTGCTGAAAGTTTAGATGTGGTTCCGCAAAGTCCGAAAGCATATAGACGTAAACTTATGCAAGAACAAGAACTAGATGCTATGATGGAAGCATCTGGGTTAGACCCAAATCAACGTTACAAGAAATCTCCACAAGACAAAGATCTGTCATTTTTACAAGCTCTTGCTGGAGTAAAATAAATCAACAAGAGGCAAGACTATGCAATCAAATTACGATAAATGTTTAGAAACTATACTTCATCATGAAGGTGGATATGTAAATCATCCTAAAGACCCTGGGGGTGAAACTAATTTGGGAGTTACCAAAAGAGTTTACGAAGAATGGGGCGGTACAAAAGATATGAAAGATCTCACAGTAGAGGATGTTGCACCTATATACAAAAAGAATTATTGGGATAGAGTAAAAGGCGATGATTTACCATCAGGCCTTGATTTGTGTGTATTTGACTTTGGTGTAAATGCAGGAACTGGTCGTAGTGCCAAATATCTACAACGTATGATAGGAACAGTTGCTGATGGTGGAATTGGTCCTAACACTCTTAGAGCTTTAGGCAATTATGTTGAATCCGAAGGTTTAGAACAAACTATTCGCAATTTCCAAGAAGCAAGACAAAAATACTACGAAAGTCTAAAAACCTTTGAGACATTTGGTCGTGGTTGGACTCGTAGAGTAGATGAAACTACAGAACTTGCAGTATCGATGATCTAATGCTAAAAGTATATTCGCTTTTAATTATTGTAGCCTTACTAGGTGGTGTAGGTTATGCCGCCAAGTCATACTATAATGATACACAAAATACAATTAAAATTTTACGAGAAAATAATGCTAAGTTAGAAATAGCGGCTAAAACTGCTGAAGAAAGCACGAAAGCATTACAAGCCGATATGAAAAAGTCAGCGGCACTTACAAAGTCGTTGCAAAAGAAATTACAAAAAGCCGAAGCATACGGTGATGAACTAAGGTCAAAATTAAACAAGTTAAACTTAGTTGTAGAAGCACTCAAAGATTCAAAAGTTTTAGAAGGAAAAATGAATGGCGCATCAGCAAAACTATGGCGCGAGTTTATGGACAACACTGGTAATACTAATCAGCCTGATCTTCCTAAATGGTTGCTCAAGCCTGATTCCGGAACAGGAAGTGAAAGTAGTAACTCAAGTCCAAAAAACAATAATACCAACAGTGGCGAGACCAAAACCAGTCCAACTAACTGATACTAGGGTATTTGTTGTTACAAAAGATAATTATGAAGAGTTCGTAAAAGAATTCACAGAAGCCTATGGCGAACTTGCATTTGTGGCATTGTCAATGAAAGATTATGAGAACTTAGCACTTAATATTGCTGAGATCAAAAGATTTTTACAACAACAAAGCGAAATCATTCTGTACTATGAAAATGCAGTTACAGATGATGCAAAGGCAGAGCCAAAGGAAAAGAAGTAGATGTGGGAAATGATACAAAACATGGCCAGTGATAGGTTATGGATTTATACAGGAATAGCAGGTTCATTATTTGGTGCCGCTTTTTTGTTTTGGTTTAAAGACACTAAAATGGCAATGTGGGCAGTTGCTAAATTTGATGGCTGGTGTGAATATCTAGCACAACGTTGGGGATGGACATGGTTACAAAATGATCCAGATGCCTGGCGTAAAAAATATCCACACATCACTGCAAAAATTGACGAACTAGAAGAACGTTTAAAGCATATGGAAGAAAATGGCCAAACTAAGTGGTAAAAGGCAATATCCTGAACCACTAGAATATGAAGAATGGTTACGACAACAAAACTATTTCTTAAAAGAACAAAACGATTCGCTTAGAATAAAATTGCTAGAATCTACAGAGTACATTGAATATCTCACGGAACGTTTGAAAAAACTAGAAGTACTCAATTCAAAAAAGTAAGAAATTATCTCCTTTTAGTTAAATAGTAATATCGAGGAGGATTTCAAATGGCAGAAGATATTAAAGCCTCAGGCTTTCACCCAGCAGACTCAAATGGTGATGGCAAAGTATCAAATAGAGAAGAAGAAATGTATCTAGAGTTCAAACGTAAAGAACTTGAAGATGCAGATGCAATGAGAGATGCACAACGTAAAATGGCATGGTTTGCACTTGCAGGTATGTTATTATATCCATTCGCAGTAGTTCTTGCAATGTATCTAGGATTAGATCAAGCAAGTAAAATATTAGGCGATATGGCAAGTGTATATTTTGTATCAGTAGCGGCTATCGTAGCGGCATTCTTTGGTGCACAGGCAATTAAGAAGTAAATTTGACATTTAGAGGTTGCGGTAGTATAATTAAGATATGAATCACTATGATACTCTTGGGGTACCAAAAACCGCAACTGATAAAGAATTAAAAGAAGCATTTCGACGTAAAGCACGTGAACATCACCCTGATACTGGTGGTAATGAAGAGCAGTTCAAAAAAGTCAATGAAGCATACGAGACTTTAAAAGATCCACAAAAACGTCAAGCATATGATAATCCAGGACAAAGTTTTCCAGGAGGTTTTGGCTTTGGACCACGTGGTCCATCTGTTCAAGATATCTTTAGCGAGATGTTTGGGCATAGAACACACAATGCCGCACCAGGTGGATTTACAAGACGTAGGCGTGGCCCAGATGTAAATCTAAGAATGCCTCTTACACTAGAAGAAATTGCAAAAGGAGTGCATAAAACTATAAACGTACAAATTGGCAACAATGAAAATGAGCTAATTGACATCACTGTTAAGCCAGGAGCATCAAACGGTACAAAAATAAGGTACAACGGTCGTGGACAACATTCACATAATCCTGCCTATCCAAGGGGAGATTTGTATGTAACCATTGAACAACAACCTCACAAAACGTTTGAAAGAAGCGGAAATGACATATATAGTATGGTACAGATAAGTGCATGGGACGCCATTTGTGGGATTAAAGCAGATGTAACAACAGTAAATGGAAACAAGTTAACTTATTTTATAGGACCAGGAACACAACCAGATCAAAGAGTGCGATTAAAACAACAAGGTATTAACGGAGGCGACCATTATGTTATCGTCAATGTTAAAATACCTGACATAAATCAGTTGACAGAAGATGAAAAAGCGGCTATAATGAATATAAAGAATAAGGAAAAAGATGAAACTAACTGACGAAACATTGTATAGTACAACAAAGCCTGTTACTTTTGATAATCCAAGAGAACTAGAGTTGCTATCTGTTGAAATGATGAAAGTAATGGATAGTAATAAGGGTATTGGACTTGCATCAAATCAAGTTGGTTTAGATATTAGTTTGTTTGTAACTAATATCCAAGGAAAGTACAAGGCTTTTTACAATCCTAAGATAGTAGAATTTAGTGACAATATGGTTGAAATTGAAGAAGGATGTTTAAGTTTTCCAGATGAATATCATTCAATTGAAAGACCAGAAACAGTAAAAGTAGAATATCAAGACTACTTGGGTAATAAGAGTGTAAAAACACTTGAAGGAATAGATTGTAGAGTATGGTTACACGAATACGATCATTTACAAGGCATAACATTTCAACAACGTAAAGGTATGGCATATGTTAAAGAATAATCCAGAAATTGATCTAATAGTGAATAAAGCAACAGAGTTTGCAATTAAGTTCAAACATGCATATGTTACTATTGAACATCTTGGACTTGCCCTAATCAATTACAAAAATTTTCGAATCATGCTAACTGAATTTGGCACTGACTGGGAATCAATGAACGAAGAACTGCAAGAGTATTTGGCAACTAGTCCATATCACGAAGAAGCAGGCAAAAATATGTCACAAAAGCCTCAACGTACACATGCACTTGAAAGAATTTTTAACAGAGCATACACACAAGTATTATTTGGTAATCGTGCTCATGTACAAACAATTGATATTTTTCTTTCAATGATGGCTGAAGAAAAAAGTTATATTATCTTTTTGTTTAGCAAGTATGGTGTAGGAAAAGAAGAACTAGTAAAATTCTTCAATGAAACATATGTTAACAATGCTGAAATACAATCCACATATAGCAAAGAAGAAGTTGAAAAAGTTTTAGCAGAATATTGTACTGATTTAAATGCTCAAGCAAAACGTGGTAAAATTGATCCAGTTATTGGCAGAGAAAGCGAAACAGATGAACTATGTCAAATACTAGGAAAACGTAATAAAGCAAACGTTATTATGGTAGGTGATCCAGGTGTTGGTAAAACTGCGATTGCAGAAGGACTTGCAAAGCGAATTGTTGAAGGTAATGTACCTAAGTATCTAAAAGATGCAACAGTATACAATCTGGATATTGGAAACTTAATTGCTGGTTCAAAGTTTAGAGGTGAGTTTGAAGAAAAACTAAAAGACGTTATGGAAAGTCTTACTGCAAAACAAAACACAATCTGCTTTATTGATGAAGCACACACTATGCGAGGTGCTGGTGCAGGTGGTGCTGGAAATGGTCCAGACTTTGCAAACATGATTAAGCCATATATTACAAAAGGACAAATGAGAATTGTAGCAAGTACTACTTGGGAAGAATACAACAATGACTTTGAAAAAGACCGTGCATTAATGCGTCGATTCTACAGACTAGCAATTGATGAGCCTACATCAGCAGTTAGTAAAGATATTCTCAAAGGTCTTAAAAAGTACTTTGAAGAGTTCCATAGTGCAGTTATTACTGATGAAGCAATTGAAGCCGCAGTTGATTTGAGTGTAAGATATCAAACAGACAAGCGACTACCAGACAAAGCAATTGACTTAATCGATAGTGCCTGTGCTAAACAAAAACTACTTGATAGAAGTAATTTTAGTATTACTAAAGTTGAAGTACTAGAAGAACTATCAAAAGCAATTAAGATCCCTGCAGACCAACTTGGTAGTGGTAACAAAGATGTGTCTGATGGTGAAAGCATTAGTGTAATTGAAAAGTCCATTAAAGAGCAACTATTTGGACAAGACAAAGCAGTAGATACAGTAATGGATCGTATCACTATTGCAAGAGCAGGACTTAAAGCACACAACAAGTCAATTGGTAGTTACTTGATGGTAGGTCCAACAGGTACTGGTAAAACAGAACTTGCAAAACTACTAAGTGAAAAATTACACATGAAACTACTACGTTTTGATATGGGTGAATATCAAGAGAAGCACACAGTGGCAAGGCTTATTGGTGCACCTCCAGGATATGTTGGCTATGAAGATGGAAACTTGGGTGGTGGATTACTTGTTAGTCAAGTAGAAAAGAATCCTAATGCAGTTATACTTTTTGATGAAATTGAAAAAGCACACCCAGATGTAACAAATGTACTCCTAAGTTTAATGGATGAAGGTTTTGTTACTAGCACAAACGGTAAGAGGGCAGATGCTAGAAACTGTATTATCTTACTTACAAGTAACTTAGGTGCTAGTGAAAATGAAAAGAATAACATAGGCTTTACACAAGAACTACAAAAAAGTGGTGAAGAAGAAGGAGCAGTTAAGCAACACTTCAAGCCTGAGTTCCGTAATAGACTTGATGGTGTTATTACATTTAACAAACTTGATCAAAGCATTATGCGAAAGATTGTGTACAAGTTTATTGATGAAATCAACGAGTTACTAACTGAAAAGCATTTACATATTAGTCTTGCAGAAAGTGCAATTGAAAGACTTGCTGACAAAGGTTATGATCCAGCAATGGGTGCAAGACCTCTAAAGCGAGTAATTGAAAACGAAGTTAAGATTCCACTAAGTAGAAAGATTATTGATGATAATCCGGTTGCTGGAACTACAATACTTGTAGATTACAAAAATGATGAGTTTGTATTTCAATATAAAAACGTTAGTGATGGTGTAAAGCAAAAGCCTATTCCAAAGAATGTAACAGAAGATGGAATGATTATACTGGATCAGTTTAAGCCAAAGGTCCAGTAATTCTGCTAACATAAGTAATAGTATGTTACAGAATGAGAAATTGTTTTACAACAAATACAAGTATCGTATAAGGTTTATTCTAAGAAAAGGACTAAGTCTTTTGAGATCATCATACCTCTATGATGATGAAGCACACTTGCTTCAAACACTACAAGAACGCAAAGAACAAGCCTTGCAATTAGCAAAAACTAGGCCTTCCTGGCATGATATTTGGAACTTGTCTTTGGATGAAGTAGACATATTAATAGCATTATTTCAATATAGAGAAAACTTTACAGGTCAGTTACGAATAGATTGTCCAGTAGCAGACTTTTATACCAACCAATCAGACTATATCAAAATAGCAGAAGATACAGGACTTTACCCTGAAATTACTGTTAGTGCTACTGATACTCCAAATACTATTATTGTCACAAGACTTCCTTATGAAACTTTTCAACTAAAGTGTCTAACACGTTATGCAAGATTAGACAAGTATACCACTGATGCATTACTCGAATATGAGGGTGCAGGCGAAATAAGATTTCCGTGGACTTGGTCAACAAGACGTTTTATTCTTGAAAGAGAAGATGTTGTATTGCCTGAATACTTGTATGCATTGAACGATGAAAGTTTAACTTTTGTTTCACTGATTGCAGGAGATGTAATTGGTACAGTTTATAATTATAAGGTTGAAGACAAACAATGTACGCCGGCTTAAATCTTTCAATTAGAGAAGATAAGATACGAGTCAACATCGATAGTAGCAGTCGTTGTAATCTAAGATGTCCTGGCTGTCGTAGAACCAAAGACATAAATGCTGGTAAACAAGGTAGTATAGCAGATATGCCTATGGAATACTTCAAAGCATTGATGCGTCCAGAAAATAAAATAAGACGGATAACTTACAATCTAAGTGTAAGTGATCCAATTTACAGTGGTTCATTTATTCCACAACTTGAATATCTGCATTCACTTGATAGAAAAGTTAAAATGAATATAAGCACAAATGGCAGTGGTCGTAATGAAAAGTGGTGGTTAAAATTAGCATCATTATTAGATCCTGAGCACCATAGAGTTGAATTTGCAATTGATGGACTAGAAGATACAAATCATTTGTATAGAGTAAATTCTAAGTGGAATACTATTATGCTAGGTGTAAAAACTTTGAGAGAAAACTTTACTGGAGGCATGTGGTGGCGTTATGTAATATTTGAACACAACCATCACCAAGTAGTTGAAGCAAACAAGTTGGCAAAACAATTAGGATTTAACAGTTTTAGACCTGTAGTTGGTGATTCTCGTACACCTCCGCACCTAAGATTAAAAAGTAGAACCTGGGAAGAAATCCAAGATGATTTATCCAAAGTGTAAACTAAAAGATGGAAGAGCCCGTATGGCACCTGCACTAAGATATGATGGTTATCTTATGCCATGTTGCCACTTTGGCAATTGGGGCGTAATTGAGATGCTAAAAGAACGCATGGGCGAAGAACTAGTAGAACAAATGCACATTACAAACGGAACATTAGACGAAATAAACAAAAGTGATGCATTCAAATGGATTGAAGAAAGTTTTACTAGCGATAATCCGCTAAGTGAATGTAAACACTTATGTGGCAGTCCAGATAACTTAGATGAAAGTCTTTCGTCAAATAATAGCAATTATACTCTTATAAGAATGGATGATAAATAGTATATTATAATAGGAAGACTAATATGGCTAAAATAAACGAAACTGTATTTACAATTAAGGTAAGTGAATTACTTCGTGATGATGCTGAACCTATTCCTGTGTTTACTGATGATACTATCAAAGAAATACAACAAGTTCTTGAACAATTAGCCGGGCCGGGCAAATTAGTGGAGATGACAAAACAATGAGTACTACTTTAATACCTGCAACTTCTTTTGGAACTCCAACAGGAAACTATGATGGATCTAGCACTTCATTCAACAGTGATAGTGCATATGGTGATGGCTACTACGGATACACTGACGGATTACATACTGTGAGTGTACAAACTGCAGGCTTTGTTGGTACAATGACAATACAGGGTTCATTAGCCGAAACGCCTACAGATGCAGATTGGTTTACAGTAAGAGACACAACTGGTGCTGATTTTGTAATTGGCGACGGTTCAACGGCAACAACAGTTAACACGGCAAAAAACTTTATTGTCAATGCAGTTCACGTAAGAGCGGCAGTAGCAAGTTTTTCAGCAGGAACTATCGCAAAAATTAATTTCAACCATTGAGGTTATAATGTTCAATGAAACTGAACGTGCTATTATTAAAAATAGTAACGTTGTCTTTATGGTGCCCTGTTATGGCGGTGCTGTCTTTGAAAAATTCTTTTGTAGTTTTGTACGAGCAGTTATTTCACACAAAGAAAATAACTTAAAATTTGGTTTAGAGACATTATCAAATGAAAGTCTGGTGACTAGAGCTCGTAATACTCTTATAGCAAAAGCAATGGTTGCTACTCCTAGCAATCAACAAGCAACACACTTTATGTTTATAGATGCTGATGTTGGATTTAATGTACAAGATATATACAGACTTATTGCAGATGATAAAGATGTTGTTGCAGGACTTTATCCTAAAAAAAGTTATCCAGTAGAATATGTATACAATAGACTGCCCGAAGATCCACCAATTGATGAAAATGGAATGGTTAGAGTCAAACATGCTGGCACTGGCTTTATGCTAATGAAACGTGAAGTAATTAGCCGTATGTTTGCACATTATCCACAACTAAAGTATCGTAATGAACTAAACATTGATAACAAGTACGAACCATACCTATATGCATTATTTGATACAGGTATAAAAGACGGGTCTTATCTAAGCGAAGATTACATGTTCTGTGATCGTTGGCGGGAAATGGGCGGAGATATATGGGTAGATACTAGGCTAAGACTAAGCCATTCTGGATACCATTCATTCCAACAATTAGCATAAATATATTATATCAAACGGGGAAGTACTTTTGAAACGAGTTATAATTTATCCAGGAAGATTTCATCCTTTTCACAAAGGACATGCCAGTGTTTATAATACTCTGCGAAAACAATTCAGTGGAGATGACATATTCATTGCCACCAGTGATAAAATGGAAGCGCCAAAAAGTCCATTCTCTTTTCACGAAAAAGCACAAATGATGCAGTTAGCAGGTGTGCCTGCTAGTGCTATCAAACAAGTTAAAATGCCGTATCGCCCTCTTGAAATACAAGAAATGTATGATGAGAAAGATACAATTATCATGTTTGCAGTCAGCGAAAAAGATATGGAAGAAGATCCTCGTTTTGCATTCAAACCTTTAAAAGATGGCAGTCCAAGTTACTTTCAGCCTGCAGGCAAAAATATGCAAACTATGGACAAGCATGGTTACATTATAACAGTGCCTACTTTACAATTCACAGTATTAGGCCAGCCAATGAAAAGTGCATCAGAGTTTAGAGCCAATTTTGGAAAGGCAGATTTTGAAACTCAAAAAAAGATGATTACTGATCTTTATGGAAAATATGATTCAAAGGTACACAATATTATGTCAAACAAAATTACAGAATCAAATGGTCAACGATTAAAGAATATTTTAAGTACAGTTGATCAAATTAAAGAACATCTATCGCAAGAGCAGTTAAGCAATATTACTACTAAAGTTGGTAAGTTGATGATTGAAATGCAAGTAGAAAAACAAAGAAGCATTGTAGAAGGCTTATATGAAATAGACCGTGATAATATCATGCAAAGCAAAGTACAAGTACAAGGC
>CEPH01086705.1_pt1 | contig 18291 bp, 37 predicted proteins | sample 530571 | NCBI WGS metagenome assembly CEPH01 (sample SAMEA2620413, study PRJEB7988) | marine metagenome | biome: marine biome (ENVO:00000447); feature: surface water layer (ENVO:00002042); material: "saline water (ENVO:00002010), including plankton (ENVO:xxxxxxxx)" | depth 5 m | reverse complement strand
TTTGGACACGGAGGAATGATGCACTCACAAGGTTTCAATGATAAACTTGATGAAAGTTTAGGAAATACTAAAGGAAAGCGTTCTAAGAAAAAGCAAAACTATAAAGACCGAAGGGATGAAAGTGAAGCAATGGAAAAGAAACAAGGTCGAAGAAAATATGCGAGGGTTAAAACAATGGATAAAGGAAATCGTAAAAAGCGTAAAACTCCAATGACCCTAGCCAAAGCAATTAGACGTGATGGTGAGAAATGGCAAGATGCACTTAAAAGAGCAGTTGCTATGATGAAAAAAGATGCATAATTTATTTTGAGAATTGTTTTTAAAAAGAAATAATCTCGGCATATAATTATTTTTTAAAATAAAATTATGTAAGTTTGTAATAATTTTTTAAATTTTTTTATGATGAATATTCAAGACACAATTAATGACCTTAATTTACAAGACGTAAAATTACCAAGAATACTAAATCAACGAGTTAACACTATAATTGATTTACAAAAGAAAGTTGAACTTGCTAATAAAGAAGTTGAGAACGACAATTCTGAAGAAAACAAAGAAAAATTAACTGAAATCAAAGAGTATTTAGATGAATACTTTGAAGATGCGGTAGAGCAACTAAAAACTTTTGCTAAAAAGCATCAAGCGAAATTGGAAAAAGAAAAAAGCAAGGAAGAAGAAAAAGCAAAAGAAGTAAATCAAGAAACAAATTCAAACGCAACTACAAAACAAAGTGTTGAACAAAAAAAGGAAGAAGCAGTAAAAGTTGAAGCCGAAGAAGTTAAACCCGAAGAAGAAAAGTCCAGTGGCGGATTAGGTGCTTTACTAATTGGAGGTGTAATCTTAGTGGCAACTCTTGGTGCGGTTAACATTTTAAGAAATAAATAATTGAAAAAAGTTTTAATACTAACAGTTTTTTTGGGTGGTGGAATATTTTTAATTTCCAAACTTTTACCAAAATTTACTAGAAAACCAGAAGATTTAGATTTAGAAGTAGAAGATTTTGAAGTAACTCTGGTTAAAGATAAATATGGCGGTGGCGGTGGAGGTTATGTTAGAGAAATTCGTGAAACTCAACCTTTTGAAGATAGAGGAGTGAATGAACTTAATGACCCATCTTGGGTTTATGGTAAAACTGGTGGTTATCAATCCCCAAATGAATTAGTTCGTAAGGGAAATATGGCTTTTTGATGTTATGCCTTATAGAATAAAACAATACACAAAAAACCAAGCAAAAAAACTTGGTGTAGATGTAAAACCTAGCAAGAGCAAAGGAAAAAAAATTGACGTTTTTAAAAAAGGCAAAAAAATTGCAAGTGTAGGGGCTATCGGATATAAAGATTATCCTACTTATATGCAACTGGAAAAGCAAGGAAAAGTCAAAAAGGGTACTGCTAGAGAGAGAAGAAAAATGTATAAAATAAGACATCAAAACGATAGAAACGTAAAAGGTTCTAATGGTTTTTATGCTGATAAATTATTATGGTAATATGAAAGTAAAACAAATAAATTTAATAAACAGTTGGGGAAGTCCCGCAAAAAAAAATAAATGGTCTATTTGTGTAAGACTTTGGAAACTTACAGTTATAGATTTTGCATATATAATTAGAGAGAAAGAACATAATTCATTAAGACTTATAGTTTTTAATCTTGGAATTGAAGTATGAGTGATAGAAGATTGGTTGCGATAGTTACTTTTTTGCTTTTTTCAGCAGAAGCGTATTCTCATTATTTAGTAGCCAAAAATGAAGGGAAAGAAAAGTTTAAATTTTATATTCCTAGTTTAGATACTTCAATTAAGAATTTGGCAGTAATCGGATTATTTTCGATTGCTAACGGGGTAATTGTAGAACAAATAAAAAAGAGATTATGATTGAAGAAAAAAAAGAAGAAGTAAAAAAAACTGCAAACGGGGTTCATCCTAATTTGTATAGAACTTTTTTAATTCTTGCTATGATTTCATTCACTCTTGGTGCTTTAGTTAATTATCATACTTTAAAAAAATTAACTAAATGAAAGTTAGCGGAAGATTATTTGATGATTTTGGTGGATTAGAAGGTTCTCATATTGTTTTGATTAGAGATGGGGAAAGTACTACATTAGCAACAGTAAGCAATCAAAATGGATTTTTTGCTTTAGAAAGTGATGAGATAAAACCCAATGATAAATTTAAAATTAGTTATGTTGGCAAAAAAGATGTAATTCGTAATGCCGAAACATTACAAGATGCCAAAATTTTTATGGAGGATAATATTGAAGAATTAGATGAGGTAGTAATAACAAACAAAACACCTTTTAATGCTACTACTTTTTTAGAAGATATGCTCACAAATGTTGGAAACAGACCTAATAGACCAAATGAGAAACCAAAATGGTATCAATCTAAAGTTTTTGTAGTATCCTTAATTGGAATTGCAACACTAGGCACTATATTTTATATTATTAAAAAAACAAGATAATGGAGGAAAATATAACAACTAATAATGCTGATGCAACACCTTCTACCGAAGCAACACCCAATGTTGAAACATCTTCAATGGAGAGTGGAGGAGAAATGTACGATGGTAGCAAGAAATTAGGATTTATTGGTATAATGCTTTTAGGTTTAACTACCGCATCATTAATTTACTCTATTTACTATTATAGAAAAAATGTTGAAAGTCTTAAAAAAGGTCAATTAGAGTTAAAACAAATAAAACAAGATATTGATGCAATGAAACAAAAATTTGCAAACGCAACTGGAAACAGAACGAGATATGGAAGATTGGCTTAACAAAATAACTTACGGAAATATAAACCAAACTATGGTTAAAGAGATACAAAAAAAATGTATCGGTGATGAAGTTATTCCAATAATAGATAAAAAATATAAAAACCAATTAACTCCGCCTAAAAATAATTCACAAACAGTAAAAGATGAGTTAAATCAAATAACTGAAATGGTATCTTCACTTTCTGATGAAAGCAATAAAGAGCATCTTAGAAGATATTTGAGATATGATAAGCAACTCTTACAAGTAATTCTTGCTACTTTTATTGAAATGGGGATGGATGTAACCGAAGTCGTTAGGTCTATTAATAATGACATCAACCCCACTATTATTAAATTGAAGCAAAAGTATCAAAGACCAAGACCCTATCAATTAGCAGAATATTACAAATTAAAACTTTTTCCTTTTGCATCTTATTCTGCTCACAGTCCATCATATCCGAGTGGGCATACACTCCAAGCATATTGTATATTAAATGTCATAGGAAATAAATTTCCAAAAACATTTTCATTTTGTAAAAAAATGATAGATGATGTAGCATATAGTCGTGTTTATTTAGGACAACATTTCCCTAGCGATAATGATGCATCTTATTTGATAGGTTCAGAAATTTTAAAACTCAAAGAATTTAGTACAAAATATGAAATATGAGTAAACAAGAAACTAAAGTAATTGACATAGACACAAAAAAAGAAAGATTAACCGCAGATGGACAGTCTGTGTTACCACACATTACACTTAATATTGTGCCAGTAGCAAAACCAAGAATGACACAAAGTGATAAATGGAAAAAAAGACCAGTGGTACAAAAATATTGGAAGTATAAAGATGACTTAAAACTGTTATGTTTTCTTTGTCGTTGGCAACCTAAAGATGATTTAGATGTAAAATTTGTTTTACCAATGCCTAAGTCTTGGTCAGAAAGAAAAAAGAGAAAAATGGATGGTCAACCCCATAAATCAAGACCAGATTTAGATAATTTGATAAAAGGTTTTAAAGATGCATTATTAATTGAAGATAGCCACGTTCACACATACCATAATATGAAAAAAATATGGGGCAAAGAAGGGGCTATTATTTTAAAAAGATAAAAATTATTTAAAGAAATAAATTACTATTATTCTATGAGCAAGACACAAATAAATAAAGGGATTTCACTTGTTTTCGAAGAAATACAAAAAACTATTGATGCGGTAGGTGAAAGAGGTTTTATTAAGATGCTTGTAGAATTAAGAGAAGATAATCAGTTAACTTATCAGAATGAAATTGCTAAAGTAATTATTAAAATAGTTGCTAAAGAATTTGATTTATCGGTGAAGGAACTTTTATATGGTTCTCAAAGAATGAATGATAAAACACACGCATTAGGGATAATAACTTTACTTTTGATGAACGAATTTAATTTTTTATTAAAAGAAGTTTCTTTTGTTCTAAATAAAAATAACACAAATCTTTCAAGATATAAATCTGAAGTAGAAAATTATGACGAAAATCATCCGTTAGATATGAAAAGGATAGAAAAATTAGAAAGTATTAAACATCAATTAAAATTATATAAGAAACATTATGAGCAAACAAGATGAAAATATCGAAAACAAAGACGTTTCGGTAGAAAATAACGCAGAATTTTATAGTGGTTACAGTCCATTAGATGAACCAGTTAAAGAAAGGGCTTACACAACTCCAAATATTGATAGTTCAAATTTAGAAGCAGAACTTGAAGAACCAACCTTTTCTGCACCAAATTTTGATGATTTTAATACTGAAGAACCCGAACCTAATAGTTTTAATCCCGCTATTGATAATCTAGACAAAAAAGAACAGATGTATGCAACCGAACAAATGGTTGATACTGTTTTAGATGTTTACGGAAAAGCACATATCCTAGCAAATAGATACACAAAAATAAAGGAGGACAAGATTGCGGAAGCAATGGAAAATGGAGAGATTAATCCTAATCTTGAAGTTCCAATTGATGAAGCGGGAAACACTTTAGGTTTGATGCAATATGTTCAAGAGTACAACGCACAACTTTCTGATGCAATAAAACTTGAAGATGAGTTTGTTCAAAAAGTAAGACCGCCTATGATAAGGGTCTTTCAGAAAAAGGGTCTAGCGATGACCGATGAGCAATACTTACTTTTTGCTTTTGGAAGTGATATAGTTACAAAAGGTGCAATGGTTTATCAATTAGTACAACAAAATAAAAAATTGATGGAAATGTGGAAAGAACAATCAACTTATACACCACCTTCAAATAATACTAATTCACCCCCACCTTCACCAACTCAAACACCAGAGCCAACACCAAGTTCTGAACCACAAACCCAAGCAGTCAAAGAAGAAGTTTTTCAAGAACCCGAAGAATTTACTGCACAAAGTATGGTAGGAGATATGCTTGGGGCTACGGATACACCAAAGTTTGAAAATGCACAACAAACAGAAGGTATGCCTACATTTGGCGACCCAGATATACTTAGAGAATTGGATAAACTTTCGAAGCAAACAGATACTCCTAACGTCATAGATGTAACTCCACAACAAGAAGAAAAACCTAAAAAAAGAAAAAGAGGTAGACCAAGAAAAAATAAATAAATTATGAGAGAACCAAAATTAGGAGTTGCGGTTGGTAAAAAGGGTTGCGGAAAAACATATATAACAAATCAAATGATTAGAAGTTATGTACGTGGTAATCCTAGCAAGGGAACAAAACCAAGAAAAGCATTAATTCTTGACGTGAATGATGAATATACTGATGTTAAAGGATTAAGATTAAGAGATGTAATAAAATTTTCTGCTCACCCAACAGTAGAAGCAAGAAGAATAAGACCATTTAATGATGATGGTATGAGAATGACCCTTAAAGAAATTCAGTCTTGTTTATTTCAGATTTTGAATGATTATAGAGGTGGTTTGTTATTGATAGAAGATATTAATAGATATATTTCCGACCACCTACCAAATGATTTAGTTGGTGCAATTTGTACTAACAGACATACTGATACTGATATAATTATGCATTTTCAATCTATTGGTAGGGTAACTTCAAAAATATGGCAAAACTTGAACTGGGTGCGTTTTCATAAAAATACCGATAGTGTAGATAGACATATAAAAAAATTCGAAGATAAATTTGAGTATCTAAAAATTGCTGAAATTATGATTAATACTCAATACTATAACGGAAACGAAAGGTTCTTTTTGTTTGTTGATGTAGATAAAGAAAAAATTCTTGGTGATTTTGATAAAAAATTATTAGATAAAGCAATAGATGATTATATAGAAAAGTATTATCGAAAAATAATATCCCCAATGCTCAACCAAAGAGATTTAAAAGGAAAGAAAAAGTTTACTCAACAGACCGCAGTCAAATTCGTGAGAGATAGAATTGTAAAAAATTATTGCAGTTAGTGTACAATTACAACTTTATTCTTGTAAAGATATATTGTATTCCACAATAAAAATTATACTTCAAAATAATATATTTGCTTTACGCAATTCTGTAATTGCCATTTAGTAATATGTTTAACCTAAATTCATTCTGATATGGATACAAAAAAACTTGTAGCATTAGTAGGAAATGTTCTAGTAGTAACTGCGGGAGTATTAGTCGCTTTTCGAGTACAAGAGATGTTAGCACAAAGGTCGGTTTCCGAACCTACTGCTGAATAATCTTGTGATTTAATTTAATTTTTAACTTAATAATATTTTGAAAAATGGCAAATATTCGTAAATACTTAGCAGATGCAAGAGCAAATGCTAATGAAAATTTTTCTAACGCTTCTGGTGGCTTCGTAGATGATGCTAACTTTAGCGGAGATGATTTTTTTAGTGCAAATGGTGGAGGTGTATCAGCACCTACATCACAACCTTATATTATCGAAGTAACTTCAACTAGTGGTTCAGCAGTGAACAACTTTGCAGTTCTTGGGTCTTATGAGTTTATCAACAATGCGGGATTTACTGCGGGTGGTGATTTAGTAATCGGTTCTATCACTATTAGTAGTGGTATTAGCGGTGTAAATTATCGTGAGATGCTTTATCAGTTTATGCAAAACCCATATAGTGTTGGTTTGACTTATTTACAGTCGGCTACCGCTAACCAAGTTTTGGAAACTTTAGCAGTCAACACGAGAGATGCTAACGGAAATGAAGCACAAAAAACACTTGTGCCTACCATCGACCCCTACCAGCAACAGTCGAATATTATCGCAATGCGATATGGATATAGAATTGATGGATTTACTAAAATTAAGATTTCTTCTGTTTTAGCAAATGCAACAATTAAACTATATTTCTATCCTTCTGATAATATCAACCTTGCGAGAGGTTTAGCGGGTAGACCCGTTTCTGAAGCATTTGGAAATCCAGGCATTGTAAAAGCCCAAACAATAAAATTGCAAGGGTAATTTGATGTTTGTGTAGATTGCTACACGATGACTTTTTAAAAGGGGGTGTGGCTTTATTCATACCCCTTTTTTAAATTAAAAAAAAGAAATATGGCAACAGTTTATGATTACATAGCGGAAAATAATCCGAGTGAAGCAAAAAGTTTATGTGAAGCGTTTGGGTACACTATAACTAATCCCAGACAAATGAGCCGAAATTTAAAGGTTTTGGTAAATAATGAGGGTGAAGAAGCCCTAAAATCAATTATGGAATTACATCCCGACAAAGATATAATACTAGAATACTTTGGGGTGAAGAAAAAAAGTAAAAAAAGTGATTGTGGATGCAAATCAAATGTATCTTCTTTTGCACCTTTCGAAGCGTACTTACACGCAAATGGAAAGCAAGAAAGTGATGCAAAAACATTAGCCACAAACACAAATACAATAATATTCGCATCTGCTTTAGTATTGGCAGTTGCTATAATTTTTAAAAACGATAAATAATGTCAGTAGCAAGTGAAAATTTCGGTAAATTAATAGCACAAATAGTTCACGATGATAAAGCGGGAGTTGTGCAGTTCCTTAGAAGTCAAGGAATACAAGCATCACCAACTGCAAGTAAACAAGCAGTTGTAAAAGCGTTGTTTCGTGCTTTTCCAAATGAAAAATTTAGAAGTGCTTTTTCAAGTTGGGCAAATACAAAATATCAAGCCCAAGCAAGTGCGAGTGGGTTTAACCCAATGAGTACACAAGGTGGAAAGGGAGAGTTTGACCCTATGAGTTCACAATATGGGGCTAACCTAAAACAAGATAGATTTGCTAATATGGGACATATGGAAGCAAGTGCTAGTGGTTTTGAACCTATGGATACTCAAAGCGGAGGATTTTCACCAATGGAAAGTCAATTTGCAAATATGGGGCATATGGAAGCAAGTGCTAGTGGTTTTGAACCGATGGATACCCAAAGTGGAGGATTTTCACCAATGGAAACTCAATTTGCTAATATGGGTCATATGGAAGCCAGTGCAGATGGTTTTAATCCAATGAGTACGCAAGGTGGTAGTGGTGAGTTTGACCCTTTAAGTTCTCAATTTGGAACAAATTTGAATGATAATGATTTTGCTAATGCGGGTGGTTTTGAAGTTATGAATGCACAAAGTGGTGGATTTACACCAATGGCTACTCAAAGTGGTACAAATTTAAAAGAGGAAAGGTTTGTAAATCAAACTGGTGATGCATCAAAACCTAATTTCTTACAAAGACTTTTTGGTAGAAAAGAAGGTGGAACAGCAGTAGGAAACTTTTTACGTTCAGAAAATTTTACAAGCATTTTTGATAAAGGTTTTGGTCTTTATACAACTAATCAAGAAAATAAACAAGCCCAAGCAGAAAGAAATGCTGAAATAGAATTAAAAAAATTAGAGTTACAAGCCCTAGTTGAAGCCAAAGAGATAACACAACTTCAAGCCAATCAACGATTACGTGATTTTAGTGGTGGTCAAGGCGGAGGTTCAAATACAGTCCTTTACATTGTGTTAGGAGTAGTTTTATTAGGTGCTATTGGTACAACAATTTATTTTGCAACTAGAAAAAAGTAATTTTGTTTGAAGATATTACATTTGATGATGAATTACGAGCCGAAGCAGAAAGAGAAAATAGATACAAAACTTCAGATTTTAAATATTATCTATTAGTTCTCGCTTTTATCGGGCTTGGTGCTATCATCATAAATAAATACAGTAAGTGATGAATGGTGCTGAAATTATAGAAAACAACAAAAAATTAATAAATGGCGACCAAAAAAAAAGGTTGCTAGATAAGACTAAAGGTACTGTGCAAGGTGCGTTTACTGGTTTGGTCGGTGGAGTAATGTTTGGATATTTTAAAGACAAGAACATTTACACTACGGGCTTTTTTGGTTTATTGATAGGGGGAACAATCTCTGCAATTTTAATTGGTAACTTTTCAAAATAAAAGGTATGACAGAGAAAAGACAACAAAGAATTGCAAAGAGAGAAGCAAGAGGGATAAAAACATTATATGGTCAAAGAAAGGAAGAAGAAAGAAAGCAAAAAGAATTAGAGCAACAGAAACTCAATGAAATTGAAAATCAAAAAGCACTTGAAAAAACCAGAAGAAATAGAATTTATATAGGTGCGGGTATATTTACTGTACTTGCAGTTGGAATAATTTTATATAAAACAAGAAAAAAATAATGAAAAAATTCTTTAAACATCCCTTAGATACAAAAAATCTTTTAATTGGTGTTATTGCATCTATTTTTGGAGTTATCATTTGGGATATAGTAAAAGAAAGAAAATTGTGGAACGGAAAATCCGTAGAAAAGGAAGTAGAAGAATTTAATTAATAAAAATAAAAATTATGGGAAAAATGAACGCATTTATGAGAGCAAAAGAAAAAGCACGAAAAAGTGGTGCGAGTTCTTTTAAATATAAAGGAAAGACATACAAGAAGGCGAAAACTAAAACTGGAATGGTAATCTATAAGGCAAGATAAATGAAAGGTAATTTAATTTATTACGCAATTATTGTTGTAGGTGTAGGTGCTATTGCATATATGTATAATTTATCTACTGTTGCGGGTGATAAAAACTTTGATGAGGATTTAGACCAAGCGATAGCAGAAACGGGAGTAAATATTAAGTAATGAGTACACATTTAGGAAATTCAGTAGGTCTTTGGAACGCTAACATTAATGAAGAACAGTTTCAGAATGTTAGTGGTAAACCTTTTTATATGAAGGGGACAACTGCTAAAGGTTATGTATATAGGCAGTTAGGTATTACTGCAAAAGAATACTTTAAGCGTAGAGATATTTATAATGATTTGTCCAAAAATGTTGGGTTGAGTGATTTTCAAATCAATGAATATTGGAATGAATATCAATCACGTGGAAACACAAGTTCAGATGGATTTAAAGATTTCGTTTTAGACCAATTACTTTTGAAAGAAGCAGAGATTAGGGAAGAACAAGAAAAAATAGATTTATTGAAAGACGATTTAGTAATTTCTGATGATGCTATTAAAAACATTCAAAGTCCCGTTGTCAATAATAAACCAAATCAACAACCAGTAAGTACAGAGAAAAGTAGAAATCCTAATCTAATAATTTATTCAGTTATTGGTTTAGTTGTTGTTACTGGTATTGTAATTTTAATAGCAAAAAGAAAATAATGAATACAACCAATCCAAATGATGATTTATTTGCTGATTTTTTCCAAGTAGGAAATTACAGTAATTTATCGGGAAATAATAATAACAATAATAATAATAAAATGCAACAATTAGTAGTAAATGGTAAAAAAGAGAAGATAAAACTCGATAGACAATTAAAAGGTGGTCGAGAAGATAAAGAACCAAAAAGACTTGAAAAAAGTGAAAAAAGTAAACAAGAATATCAAAACAAATTGGTAGAAAATAGCAAAAAGAGAAACAAGGTAAAAAAACTTGTAGGTTTAGCCGTAGTTATAGGTTTAATTTATTTAGTAACAAGAAAATGATAATTCAAGAAACAGAAAATACACAATTTAATTTTTGGTTTGTAATTTATTGATATGGGTGCAAATCAAATGTATAAAGAAAGCGGAAGCACTTTACCTTTTACACAATGGTTAAATCGTGAAAAAGCAAAAGGTGTAGTAATTCCACAAAAGGGTGTATCAGACACCATTGATGAGGATTTACAAAAACAGTTAATAGGTGAAAATGAAAAAGAATTTTCAAATTTTACCGATGACAAAAACAAAATATTCGGTTTAAATAAGACTATTCTTATTTTATCGGGTGTAATAATAATTGGTGCTATTGCATATAAAGTATATGTTAAGAAAAAATGAATTTAAGAGTTAATAGTCGATATGAACAAATGACTTTAGCAATAAGTGTTCAGTGTTCAAGACCTACTAAAGTTCGTTTAAAAATAGTTGATGCCGAAAAACCTTTGACTTGTTTTACCAATAGGTATAAAACAATAAATAGGAGTTTTAAATTTTATGCTCGATTACCTTTAACACCAAAGAGTTTGATAGTCAGTGTTTATGACGACCAAACTGGTAGAAATGATAACTTAATTAGAATATTGAATATTGAAAAATTAGGTTTAGAAAAAAGAATGGATGAAGTAGATATTAAAAGTTATAGTGTTATGAGTTTTGTTGACTTTGCACAAAAATTTTCTTTTAATGCTTCATACTTAGAACCACAAAATTATGTAAGTATGGCTTGTAACTATAAGATAGAATATTTACCTACAATTGTGGGTCAAAGTGGGAAAGAATTAAAAACTCCCGCTAGAATAAGTAAAAGTAATGGTAGAATACAAGTATCGAAAAGATATTTTGATGATTATACTGTTCCTATGAGAATGGCAATTTTGTTACACGAATTTGCACATTATTATTTAAATGAAAATATAGATGATGAAACTGAAGCAGATTTAAACGGATTATTAATTTATTTAGGTTTAGGTTATCCAAGAATTGAAGGATATGAAGCATTTTTACAAGTATTTGAAAACTCACCTACTCCACAAAATAAAAAAAGATACGATGTTATACATCAGTTCATACAAGATTTTGAAAAAAGAAAATTTGTAACGTATTAAATATGTCGATAGTAAAAAATGAAATAAGAAATATTCCATCTTTCACCAGTAGTGATAACGCTTGGATACTTTGGCACGAAAACTTAAAAAAAGTTTTTGGTAGAAAAAAAGCCAATGCCTTGTATGTTGCTAACTGGGATGCACAAAGAGGAGGTAGTTCTTCAGCAAATACTTCGAAACTTAGAAAGTATTTAGAAAAAAACGGAATTAAAATTTCTGGTGGTGTAATAGGAGATACTGGAGATTTCTTTGGAGGTGTAGGTGATTATTTCGGAGATATTTTTACTGTTGGTAAATACTTAGGAATTGGATTAGCAGTTATAGTTGCGATTAGTGTTGGGGGCTTAGTAGTTCAAATAGCATTTAATAGAAAAACTAGAGGAGAAGCAGTAGATGTAGCAAAAGCACTTGCTTCTGCAAAAGGCGGTGCAAAAAAACCTTCATAAATGAATAGAAAAGATAAAATTATTTTGTTTAGTGGAATTGGATTTTTAACCATTAGTTATATTATATATAATAAATGGAGTAAAAGTATTCTATATGAAGAAATATTAAAAAGAATAGGTGGGGGAAGTCTTTCATTTGAAGATGCTGATGTTTTTAATGCTATACCTTTTCAAGAACAATTTGATAGCCAAACTAAACCATTTGTTCAATTACAACAATCAGCAGTAAAAGAATATGCAGAAGGATTTAGAGATGCAATTCAAGGAGTTGGCACAAGTGAAAGTAAAATTATCTCTTTGTTTAGAGAATTAAGCAGTAAATATGAAGTTGCACAAGTAATTAGTTTTTACAATGCTAAATATAAGAGGGATTTAAAAGAAGATTTAAAAGGTGAATTAAGTAAATATTGGTTAAATCAAATCGGTACTATTATTTCTTACAAGCCAAATGTAATATTTATTAATTAATCATATGAATACGAGAAAAACTTTATATATAATTGGCGGAAGTGTAGTTGCAATAACTTTAGGATTTTTTGGTTTTAAACTTATCAGGGCATATCGAAATAAAAGAGAAGCAGAGGTAAATCCTAGACCAGACGTAGTTACTACAACGGAAGTAGATAGTTCTAATGTAAATACAAATACCCAAGAAAGTTCACAAGGTGCAAAAGCATCAAATGATAGTTTTCCTTTAAGGGCGGGTAAATATGGTTACAATGTTTGGCTTTTCCAATCTGCATTAAATAAATTGGGTGCAAGTTTAGTAGTCGATGGTAAATTTGGACAAAAAACTTATGATGCAATCCAACCCTTTGGAGGATTACCTTTTACAAGATGGAATTTTACTTGTGCATTTCAATACGTAGAAGTGTGCTATATCAATCAAGAAGATTGGCGGATAGTATTAGAAAATGCAGAAGAAAAAGGATGGGATAGAAGTAGTGTTGAACAAGAAGCAAGTGAAGTTTGGCAAAATTTTGATGGAGGACAAACCTTTAGTAATATAGTTATATAATGGCGGTTCAAAAATATTTTAATGAAACCATTTTTCCTTACACTAATAATTGTCAAACATTAGATGCACAAATTAGTAAACTACGAAGTGATTATGCAGATGTGGTGAGTAAAAAAATGAAAGGTAATGCAAATAAAGTAGATGATTTACTAACCGATAAAGAAATACAATTTGCGAAATTATTTTGTGAGCAAAAATTGGCAGATGAAAGTGTTTATGGAACATTAGATACGATTGGAGATAGATTTGAACAAGATGAAGATAGAATTTTAGGCGAAGTAAACAAAAAAAGAGCCATTGCTCTAGTTGGGGGTGGTTTAGTTTTATTAATTGCTTTGGCAGTATTTGTTAAGTAGATGGGAATTTGTTTAAAAGGTAAAAGAAGATGTGAAAATGATAGGTATAAAAAAGCATTTAACGATGCTAGAAAAACCTTTCCAAAAGTCGAATATAATTTTAATGAATGGCAAAAATTAAGCAGTACTCAAAGATTTCAAAGATGTAAGAAATTAGGTTCAGATGTTGAAACTTTAAAATTGCTAAGAGATGGAAAAGTAAGAGATAGTGCAAGAAGTGATGGATATAGGGTCGATGAAAGATATAAAAAAGTTTATACAAATTTATACAATGAATATAACCAAGTTTATAGACGACAACAATGTCAAAAGATAATAGATACAAACACTGCTAATCAAGACAAGATTAGAATTATGCAAGAAGCCGATGAGGTTGCAAAAAGAACAGAACAAAATGTATCAGAACAAAGAACATTGATTATAGCAGTAGGTGGTGCAGTATTAATAGTAGGCACAGTACTAATTTTAAGAAAATTATGAGTTATACTATTGAAGATATAGGATTTACAAAACCTAACTGGAAAAATATAAGTGCGGGTAATGATGATTTATATTATGGTCAATTACCGCCTAATTGGAAAGAAAAATTAAATGAGGTACTAGATGACCAAAAAGACACAATGGTAGGAATTGAAGATGAAAACAGAAAAAAAACTTTACCAAAACAAATAGCGATTTTTGGTGGGGGGCTTCTGGTTTTGTTAACAGTAATAGTAATAATTAAATATTCAAAAAAATGAGTGATAAATTTTTAAATGCTTGTGGATGTTCTAATGCTGATGGTGGAGAGGTGAAAACATACACTGAAGTACAACAAGTAAAGCAAATTGGTACAGATGTTTTAGATACTGTAAAAGAAGGTGCTTACGACATTTTTGATGTTGTTAAGGGTACTGGACAATTTGTAGTAGAAGAAGCAAAAGAGGGTATCGAAACTATCAAAGAAAAAGGTCAAAAATTGGATGATAGAGATAGATTAATTAAATCTATTCCTAATTCATACTTAGTTTTTGGTGCAGTGGCTCTTGTATTATATTCAATGATTAAGTAATGAGAAAACTTTTATTTGTATTAGGGATTGGGGGAATTGGTTATGCGGTGTATAACTATTTCAACAAACAATTACAATTGGCTTTAGATTGGGAATTTAAAGTCAAAGGTTTTAACATTCTTAATATAAGTAAAGACAACGCTAAGTTGAAACTCAATTTAGAAATATTAAATAAATCTAATTTCAATCTTTTAGTAAAAGACTATGATTTAAAAATTTTCTATGAAGGAGTTGAAGTAGGGACTGCTAAATCTACTGTACCTTTTGAAGTGGGTGCAGATAGTTGGTTTCCAGTACCGACAGTAGTGGATGTGAATTTTAAAGGTTTTAGTAGTCAGTTAGATGATTTAGGTATTAATATTTTACTTGGCAAACCTTTCGTGGTGGATATAACTGGAAATATGAATGTTGAATATTCAAAAATCAAGAAAAAGGTAATTTTAAATGTGCCAGATGTTGTAATTTCTAAAAATGTAGGTGATGAAATTGGAATATCTAAACCCCTAAATCAAATTAACGCTTTTTTAGAAAATTTAGGTATAAAAACATAATTTATTTTAAAAAATAAAATTTAAATTTGTAATATGAAAAATGGAAAAGTATATTTTGGTGTTGGACTAGCAGTAATTATTCTGTATTTACTGTATAAAAGCAGTGTTTCTAAAAAATCACAAAGTGAATTAAATTTAGAAGATGCAGTTCCCGTGCCAAAAAAACCCGTTAAGGATGTTGAAAAACCACAAAATGAGAAAATAAAAACTTTACCAAAAGATGAAGTAACAAAGATTGTAACAACTCCTATTGTTGACCTTCCGCCAAAAACTTCAAGTCCAACAGTTACTATTGGTACAATAAATGCGGATGTTTCTTCACCACCAATTTTACCGCCAAAAATAACTCCTAATGTTACTATTGAAACTATTAATAATGATGTAACTACACCACCTAATGAGGATGTGGATACTCCAATCGAAATAGAAAATCCGACTGATGAAGAAAGTCCAGTTATTTCTCAAAATCCAGTAATTTCTACAACAAGTACTGAACCAAATCCAGTTGATACTACTATCGCTAGTGAAACCATAAATTCAGTGGATACGACAAATTCAAACGAGATTGAAAAATCAATTGTCCCTAATCTTGTTTTCGATATATGGTATGATAAACTTCCCGATATGTGTAAACCAACTTTTGTTTTCAATAATGAAACATATAGAGCATATTCAAAAGATGACCCTTCAGTAATTGCAGACCCTAGTCTTTATGGTTTAATTACTAAAAGAAATAATTCTACTGGGAGAGTAGTAAACATTACAAGAAGTTTTTATTTTAATAGATGTATGGCAAGAAAAAATCAAATGAATAGAGAACTTAATCAAGTAGTTAATAATAGAAACACGATGATTGGAGTTAGAAAACCAACTGTTAGATAAAATTAATACAAGAATATGATTTACGAAAAAACACAAAAAATAATGAATACGGGTATAGGAAAATATAGTCGTATTTATGAAGTTCAAGAAGAACAAACCCAAATTCTCGTCAAAGCAGAAGGCGATGAAAAGGTAAATTACACTATGTGTAATGGTTGGAAACCTACTGAAAATGTATCTTTTAAAGATATAATGGATGTAAAAGTGGATTTTTTGGGCTTCGAAATGTTAGCATCACCTTTTTTAAGAAAAAGTGTAGATATGTATGCAAAGAAATATGAAACCCCAAGTGAAGATATGAATATGTTTATCTTCAAAAAGGATGAAAAATTAGGAATTGCAGTCTATAAGCACAACGAACATAAGGAGATACTAACTTTAAAAAAACAATTTGAACGATTAGGAATTTAGTTATGGCTCAAAGAAAAAGTGCAAATACTGTAATCCACGAGGATTTAGGATGGATTAAAGATAAATTAAGCGAAATTGATGTTGATTTAAAACTTTTGAAACAGACTGTAATTGGAAATAAAGAGTATGGTCAAAAGGGATTAGTCGAACAAGTTAACGAGCATAGAAAATATATTGAGAGTGATAAAAACCTAAAAGCAAAATTTGTTGGTGGAACGACAGTTGTAGGTGTGATATGGACACTTCTTCTGAAGTTTTGGGATAAAATTTTTTAAATAACTTTTATTTTTATTTTAAGTATGGCAGTTACAGTTTCAAAATCTAATAATATTACTTCCCCAGACGGGAATTCATTAGCGGTCTATAAAGATAATCAAACCAACCAATTTACAGTTAAAGATATTTATGGACAAACAGAAAAGTTATTTCTAGGCACTGGTAATGTTTCGGGTTCGGGTACAACTAATACAATATCACTTTTTACAAATGGTACATCTGGTATTATTGGAGATAGTGTTATTTCACAAACTGCACCTTATATTGGTGCGGGTACTGGAGTAGTTGACATAAAAGGAACATTAAAACAAAGTGATACACTTAATTCAGTTTATATTGGACTTAATGTGGGGTTAAGCGTTAATCCATCTTCAACTACTTCACAATATAATATCGGAATTGGAGAACAAGCACTTAGAGATTTTCAAGAAGGAATTCTATTTGGTGCAGAAACATCGGCTAACAATGTTGCAATTGGACTACAATCATTAACAAATTTAGTAAGTGGTACAAGCAATATAGCGATTGGTCAAAGTACATTAGCCAGTCTTACTGATGGCAGACAAAATATTGCGATTGGCGTTAATTCTTTAAAATTTTTAGATAATAGTACTGCATTAGATAATATATCAATAGGGCAAAGTGCTTTTCTTCAACTAACTCTAGGTGAGAGAAACATTGGTGTTGGTGCAGAATTAATGCCAAATCAAACAACTGGTTTTAGAAATGTAATAATCGGAGGTGATATAGGGCAAAGTGCAAGTAACATAACCAATTTTTTTAATAATGTAATATTAGGAGATAATGCCTTGATAGGAAGTGTTCCGACAAGACTTTCATCGGGAGTTATTATAGGTGATAGAGCGGGTATTGGTGTGTCGGGAGATGCAAGGAGAGATGTGATAATCGGTAGATTGGCTTTTCAAAATAATAATTCTGCGGGTGATAATATAGCGATAGGTAGTAACGCAAATCAAAATACTACTTCTGTTGGTGTTACAGTCCAAAATTCAATTACAATAGCAACAAGAAGTACTGGCTCTGGTACTGGTGCAAGGGCGAGAGATTATGGTATCGCTATTGGAACTTACGATGATGCAGATGCGGGAGAAGGAGGAATAAACGATGCACTGGGAAAATACTCTGTGGTTATTGGTGGAATTGGAAATGCTTCTAGTGGAAGAAGCGGAGTTATTATAGGTGGTAAAGGTCATACTATTGATGCAGTTTCAGAAAATGGTGCTATATTAGGAGGTTTTGATAATCAAATTCAAAGCGGTGGTTCTTCGGGTATGGCTCTTGGCTCAAATCTAATAGTTAATGGTAACAACCAAGTAGTAGTTGGAAGATTTAACACTTCAAATAACAATACAAAATTTATAGTAGGTTGTGGTACAAGTTCTGCTCAAAGACGAAACGGATTTGAAGTATTGAACACTGGACAATTAAGGGCTAAACAATATGGAAGTTCTACATTTCCCGCAACTGGTGGATTTAAATTTTTGGTGGCGGGTTCTA
>CEPH01001181.1_pt1 | contig 18378 bp, 11 predicted proteins | sample 530571 | NCBI WGS metagenome assembly CEPH01 (sample SAMEA2620413, study PRJEB7988) | marine metagenome | biome: marine biome (ENVO:00000447); feature: surface water layer (ENVO:00002042); material: "saline water (ENVO:00002010), including plankton (ENVO:xxxxxxxx)" | depth 5 m | reverse complement strand
TTGTTCCAAGAAGAACTCTCGTGGTTGATGAAACTACTTACAATTCATTAGGAGTTAATGAAAGAGAGTCAATTGATAAGTATCAATATGAGATTGAATTAAATGACCAAAAAAGACAGATTAAAATAGTTGACCCTCAACAAGTCAGTAGACTCCTAAACAGGATTGAAGATATTTTCTAATGTCACAAGCTATTTCAAAAACTATTGATATAGACCAGATAATATTGACTAACTTTGAAAGTAAGTCTTTAGATATTACAAACCTAGTTTTAGAGTTTAGTATATTTGAAAACTTATTTTCTCATTACCTTAGTGGTTATTTGGTTATGGATGACACTAATGGTATCCTGGAAAGATTACCAATCATTGGTGAAGAACTTATTGAGATATCATTTAAATCAGCTGGTGAGAGTCGTAGATTAAAATATAAGTTTGCCTCATATAAAATTGAGGATGTTAAATCGAGTGCATTAAACGCTCAGCCTAAATCTATGTTCATTATCAATCTGGTTTCTCCGGAGGCCATTGTTAACAATACATCAAGTGTTGATAAAAGTTATGTTGGATTACCAGCTTCTTATATTGTAAAGGCGATACATGATGAATATTTCTTAAAATCAGATAGAACATATTCATCTGAAAATAAATCTTTTTTGGGACAAACTGTATTAGAAGTAGAAGAAACAGAAGGTAAGTTAACCATTGTATCTCCTTTTTCTACACCATTTGATTTAATTCAGTATTGTGTTAAACATTCTAGGTCTGCAAAGTATCCTGAGTCTGACTTTGTCTATTATCAAGATGTATCTGGTTTTCATTTGAAAACAATTAGTTCTCTAATGGAACAAGAGGCAGTGGAAGACTATTATCTAGGAGAGGCAACTGAGGCCTCTAAGTTTGGTGAGGTTGAGATAAAAGACTATCAACTAGTTGCTCAGGTAAACAGAGTGAAAAACTTTGATGTTTTAAAAAGACAATATAATGGTATGTACGATAATACTGTCTCTGTCATAGATCCTTTACTAAAAAGATATCAAGATTTAAGTTTAAATTACTTAGATGATAAGGTCAAGTTCACTGGGCCTAATGTTAAAAGTAAATTAAATACTAAGGATTCTATTCATGGTAAAGCCACTGGGTCTTCACATTCCAGGTATCTAACAGCCAGTATTTCTAGTAAAACATATAGTGATGTTTCCTATTTAAAAGATAAAATATTCTATGGACAAAATGTTAAGGATACTGTATCTGCATATCCAAGTCCTAGATATAAGTACTTAAATAATCGTATTAGTAAAATGTCTCAATTACAAGAGGGTCTAAAGTTACACTTGGCTCTACCTGGAAATAGTCAGTTAAAAGTAGGACAGAATATCAATTTTCATTTTCCTCAAAACTCAAGTGACAATGAAGATAGAGAAAATATTTTATTTGGAAATGGAGACATGTCTAAGTTTATCATTACATCTCTAAATCATGTTTTTAATGTTGGTAATTCTAGTTACTATACTAATGTTGAAATTGTTAAAAATGGTTTTGGTTCTAATATTGAAAGAAGAAAATAATGGTTGATTTTAAAGAAGAGTTTTTAGGTTATAACTTTATCTGGTTTTTCGGAGTTGTAGAAGATCGTAATGATCCTTTGAAGATGGGGCGTGTACGAGTTCGTTGTTTTAATTGGCATACAAATGATAAAACTAAAGTGCCTACAAAATCATTACCATGGGCCCAATGTATGCAACCAATTACATCTGCAGCTATCAGTGGTATTGGTAGGTCTGCGACTGGATTAGTAGAAGGGTCATGGGTTATTGGTTTTTTCCTTGATGGGGAAGATGCTCAACAGCCTATGATTATGGGTTCTGTATCTGGTATACCAACTGAGGCCCCGGACCAAAAACTAGGATTCAATGGTATCTATCCAGATTTAATAGATGAACCTGATTTACCTCGTCCAGCTAGAGGTGAACAGGAAGCAAACTTGAATGTTAATGATGGTATTCTCCCTACAAAATTAGCTGACCGTCCTACACGAGACACACATTATGAAACCAAAATTGCTGGACGAGCTGCACTTGGTCCTGTTCCTACAGCTGTAGCACCATCCGTTACTGGGGCTGATGATAAAGGCACTGCAGATTATGTTACTTCAGATGGTCAAGTCCCTACTTGGAATGAACCTAATCCAAGATATGGAGGAGAGATTGATGGCACATATGAGTCTGGTGCAGCATCAACATATCCATTAAATCATGTACATGTTTCAGAGAGTGGTCATGTCTTTGAGGTTGATGACACACCTATGGCCGAACGTATTCATGAATATCATAAGTCTGGTTCTTTTGTTGAGACACAACAAGATGGAACTAAAATAACTAAGGTTATGGGTAACGATTATGAGATTGTAGTACAGAATAGAAATGTTTATATTAAAGGAAATCTATCTGTTACTGTTGCCGGAAATGCTAAAATGTATGTCCAAGGAGATCAATATATTGAAGTAGAAGGTGACCAGTATGTGACAGTCCGTGGAGATCGTATTACAAAAATTCAAGGCAGTGATATCAAAGATGTTGTAACGGACCAATCGACTAATATTGAGGGTAATAAATTTGAACGTGTTGGTGGTAACAGAGATGAACAAGTTCAACAAAATCACACACAAAAAATACAGAATAATTTTAATTCTACTATTAACGCTAATAATGTTAGTATCGTTTCTGGTAATCAAGCAGAACAAATCACTGGTACATTAACATCTGTATCTGGTGGTAATATGTCAGTGGGTACAGCCAGTAATATCGATATTGGAGCAGCATCATCTGCAAAATTTGTATCAACTTCAGCTATGGATATCGAGTCAACCGGAAGTGATGTTACTGTCAAGTCTGGTGGTAAGATTGATCTAAATCCGGCATAGGAGATTTAAATGAGTTGTAGCACCGATATTGGTTTACAGGCATTAAAAAAACTTGAAGATAATATCAAAGGTCAACTAGCAGGATTGACTGCCGGCGCCGGTGGACTAACCACTAATCTAAGCACACTACAAAGTAAGGTAAATTTAGCTAAAGATGTTTCTACTGCTTTAACCACTGCATTACCATCTTTAGAGGGCATGATACCATCTAGAACTTTGATCGGTGATATGGGTGCTCTTATTGCTGCCAAGGATAATCCTCAACAGTTTGCTGCACAATTACTTACCATTTCACAAAACTATGTAGATGTTCCTGGAGTAGATGTACAAGCACTTGCTACATCTATTTTAACTGGTCAAATATCACCTAGTAATATATGTGCTCAAATTCCAAATGTGATTGTTAGTAAGGCTGGTGAAATAATTAAAAAGGGCGTTCCACCTATTCCACCAACTACAAATGTAAAAGAGTTGATTTCTACAACCAAGAAAGCTTCTTCAGTATTACAGAAAAAATTACCCATGATAAGTAACATTACAAATATTGATATTAAAAGTAAAGTTGAGTCTTTTAGTTCCATACAAGCTCCCCAAACATTAGGTAAGGCTAAAGATATAACAAATATTTTACCAGTAGAAAATGTTAAAAGTATGTCAGCTGAACTGACCACAGCAACTTCTAAGATGGGTACATTTACACAGAAATTACCGGTCGGTAGTAGTCCACTAATGATAAGTAATATTGATGAAGCTAAAGCCACATTACTTGCAGCCAAAGCCGCAGGACCAAGTGATGAGTTTATGTTACAACAAGAGGCAAGTTTAAAAGCAAGTTTTGATTCTCTTGGTGAACCAATCCCCGGGGCTGTATATGAAGATGTAGACCAACCAGAGGATATGGGTTAATGCCAGGAGTACACAGAGATGGAGACAGTAGGTCTTGTGGAGCAAAAACAATTGTCTCAGGTCAATCAAATGTTTTTGCAAATGGTAAACTAATATCTGTTCAGGGTGATTTAAACACTCACGGTGGTGGTGCGTTAAATGCATCTATAAACCCTGGTACTGTTTTTATTAATGGTTTAGAAATGGTAGTAAACGGAAGCACAGCGGGACTGGATAATTTAGGTCATGTTGGTGGAGCTTCCGGAGCATCAGAAGGGAGTCCAGATGTATTTGCTTTCTAAAAGAAAGGTCTTAGTTTCTCTACGAGTTTTTTACTATAGACCAGACTATCGTAATTTAATTCAAGAGTTTGCATGGCAGACTGAGGACTACAACCCAAGATATCCTAGAGTAAACAAATTTTTAAATTACTGGAAAGAAAATATTGATGCAATCATAGCAGATATTGAAATGGCTGAGATTCAAAAGAAACCAAAGTATAGGTCTGTAGAAGATATTTTCAGATTTTAATTATAAATAAAAAATAAAAAGAGTAACTATCATGCCAGCTTATAAATCAGGTGCAGTAAACCCTAAGACAAACGAGGTCATATTCAAAGACCTTGGTTTAAGTTTTACTACTCATCCTGTGACAAAAAAATTATCTGTTTTGACAAATGAAGAAGCTATTAAGAGAGCTGTTAGAAATTTAATTTTGACAAACAATTATGAAAGATTTTATAATCCATTTTTCGGTGGAAATATAACATCATATCTTTTTGAAAACTTTTCTCCGATTACTAAGGTGAGTATTGAAAAATCGGTCAAGGATGCCATTGAAGTTTATGAGCCAAGAGTGGACCTTTTAGATGTTGACATTAATCAAAATGATGATAGAAATGAGTTGATTGTTAATATTATTTTTAGACCAAAGAATCAGTTACAACAAACCAGATTAAACTTTACTATTGAAAGAGTCCGATAATGCCAGCCAATAATGTAATCAGAGTTTCAGATATCAACTTCGATCAGATTAAGACAAATCTAAAGTCTTTCTTATCTGACCAAAACGAATTTTCAGATTATGATTTTGATAGTTCAACTATGTCTATATTACTAGACTTGTTATCATATAACACATATTATAATGCATTCTATCTGAATATGGTTGGTAACGAGATGTTCCTTGATTCTGCACAACTTAGAAATAGTGTAGTATCCCGTGCTAAACAATTAAATTATGTTCCACGTTCAGCACGCGGCGCCAAGGCCGTGTTGAATGTATCTGTGGACCCAGCCGGTTCTCCTTCTTTTTACACTATTGCTGCCAATACTAAATTCACAACCAGTATTGATGGTGTCAACTATACTTTTGTTACTCCTGAGGCCACATCTCTAACATTACAATCAAATGGAACTTTTACTGGAACTCTCAACATTACACAGGGTGAACCACTACAACAAAGATTTACGGTTAGTTCATCAACTCCTACTCGTTATATTCTACCCAATCCAAATGTAGACACAACTAGTCTAACAGTTCGGACACAAGAGTCAAGTTCTAATACTACACTCACAACTTGGTCCACTGTATCGGACTTTTCAAGTGTTAATAGTGTTTCTACCGTTTACTTCCTACAGGAAAATGAGGATAGTAAGTTTGAAGTATACTTTGGTGATAATGTATATGGAAAGAAACCTAAGAATGGAAATATTGTAATAATTGATTATAGAGTTGCAGACGGGTCTGTAGTAAATGGTGCTAATACATTCTCAGGTAGTTTCTCTGTTACATCAAATACAGCCGCATCTGGTGGAGCTGAATTAGAAAGTATATCTTCTATAAAATATAATGCTCCCTTTAAATTTCAAGCACAAGACCGTTTAGTTACTTCTAATGATTATAAAAATATAATTCTATCAGAGAATGGTGATATTCAAGCCATCAGTGTGTGGGGTGGAGAAGAGAATAATCCTCCAGTATATGGAAAAGTATATATTTCTGTTAAACCTAAAGTTGGCTCAGTAATTTCGTCTAGTAGAAAACAAACTCTTAAAACATCTTTGAAAACAAGAAATGTAGTTAGTATTGATGTTGACTTTGTTGATGCAACCTATCTCTATGTCAATCCAAAAATTAATGTGAGATATAATCCTCAACTTACTTCGTTATCAGCTTCAGAGTTAAACACAAAAATTCAAAATGCAATCTCTTCTTTTGAAAGTAATAACCTCGGTGTATTCTCAAATAAGTTTTATTCTTCTGTTCTTTCTGATAGTGTTAAAAAGGCTGATACGAGTTTTGTTACTTCAGACCTTTCTTTTACTATCGAAAAAAGATTTGTACCCATAACAACTTCTACAAATACTTATGAGTTAGAATATAATAATGTTTTGAGTAATCCACATTCGGGTCATCTAGGTAATGTATCGTCATCTAAATTTGTTGTTGACGGTAATGAAGTATATATTGATGAGGATGGTAAAGGTACTCTAAGAATATATTCTATAGTAAATAATGAAAGAGTTTATAGAGACAGTAATTTTGGTAAGATAGATTATTCAAAAGGTATTTTAACTATTTACAATACGCTAATTACATCCTATAGCGGAACATCAATATCTGTATTTGTTACACCAGAAAATAAAAACATATTTGGAGTTAGAAACCAGATTATTTTGGTATCTGGTTCTTCTGTTACAACGGTAGATAATTCAACTGGTGTTGTAACATCTGCTGCAGGGGGAAGTGAGGTTGTAACACAAGGGACAACTACAACAATCCTAACAGATAATGCTGTTCCCACATTCGGTCTATCATCAAGTACAGTTGTTGCAACAGGTACAACTACATCAACCTCAATTAGTGGTTCTGATTACTAATGGCTACGAGTAAGAAAACATCTGTCTTAGTTAACGAACAACTACCTGATTTTGTTCGTGATGAAGGACCAAGATTACAAAGATTTATTGAAGCCTACTATGAGTTCATGGAACAAAATGGTGGTATGATTGATGGTGCTAAAAACATCTTAGCATACCAAGACATTGATACAACAACAAATGCATTTCTACAATACTTTCGTGAAGAGATTTACAAAAATGTACCAGATGATGCATTAGTAGACAAAAAACTTTTAGCTAAACACATCCGAGAGATGTATAATGCAAAAGGCTCAGAAAAATCATATAAGTTTCTTTTTCGTATTCTATTCAATGAAGATTTAGAAATTAGATTCCCAGGTGAATATGTATTCAAAAGTTCAGACGGTAGATGGATAGTTGAAAAATATCTTAGAGTAACAGGACTGTCTAATGATGAGAGAACTAATTTGGAAGGACAAGTTTTTGTTGGCCAAACTTCAGGTGCATTTGGTAGAATAGAGAGAGTAAATTTATTAAATGAAGGTGGCATTTTAGTAAGTGAGGTATACCTTGCTGATGTATCAGGCACATTCGTCTTAGGAGAAACCGTCATATCAGATGCAACATCTGCATCAGGTGTAATCGAAACAGCACTACAAGAAAAGCCTGGTAGATATGATGGGACAAAAGGATTTCTAAGTTCAGACCAAAAACTACACGACAGTTATTATTATCAAGAATTTAGTTATGTAATTAAGTCCACTCAATTTTTGGAAAAGTATAAACAAACCGTGATGGATCTTCTCCATCCAGCTGGTACAAAGATGTTTGGTGAAACTAATATTACTTCATCTTTGTCACAAACTAATGTTACATTAACACCAGAATATTTTGTTAAAATTGAGAAAGATTTACCACAAATTGTAAGTGTTGTTAGTTCAAATACAATACCTAAATTCAATCGGGGTGTTGGTAGAATATGGATTTATAATTATCCAGATATGTCAGCTTGGACAGATAATTCTACAGTTGGGACTGGTGTCACTACAGCATTTAATTTTTGGAAAGACTTTCCTATTGGTGACCTCAATAGTAGTAGATTAGTATTTGGAAACAATACGACTTTTAATTCTGAAAACAATTCGACCAAGCATGAAGATGGTGCATTCAGACCTGGTTTCGTTAGACAACTAGAGGTAAGTTCAAATACTTTGATTGGAAACGGTGGGTCTACATTTAATGATATTAATGTAGGGGACCAGATTTACATCGCTAATACTACAGGATATGAGTCACAGGTAGTAAAAGTAGTATCAATCGCAAGTGCTAGTTCTTTAGTAACTAGTCCCTCAGTAAATACAACAAGTACTTTACTACAAGTAACATCTGACTCTACCTCTGGTGCTAGACTTTTCATGGCACGAGGTGTCAGAGAAATTGACGATATTATAATATTTGATACTTATGGTGAAACTGCTGATACACAATATGCAGTTAAAAAAATTCATGTATCATCAAATAATGTTATGACCATTAGATCTAATTTTGATGGTGTTACATTAAGTAATGGTTCATTTGCTTTGATAGAACCGGGTGATAGATTTGATTTAACACCACCTGCTAGATTTGACAGTATTCGTTTAACATTTGATACTCAGTTTATCAGGAGTAATCCAGCACATAGTACTTTCGATTCTACTATTCAATATAGATTCGATAATGATGTTATCACTATGGACTTTGTTGAACCTCTAGATATGACAAATCAAGTTACATTTGATCAGTTTGATTTTGATGAATTTGGTAGTATAGATCAATCAATAACTGGTGTTACAATTGATACAACTAATCAAACCGTAGATGCCACACCATAAATAGACTTAAAGTTTTTAAATAGGAGATAATATGGCTCGCAGAATATTAGACATAGGCGACTTTGCTAATGATGGAACAGGAGATAGTATTCGCGTCGCTGCTATTAAATTAAACGAAACTCTTTCTGAAGTTTACAATTACTTCGGTAATGGTTCTGTTTTGACTTTTGGAACTTTAACTAGCTCCACTAGTGGTAATACAGTTTTAGGAGGAGATTCATTTAGAGTCGTAGGTAATACAGGTCAGGTATCTATTGGTACAGATAATCCTACAGTTCTTTTCCAAGTATCTTCTGCCTCAGGAACAACTTCATATACAGATGAAGTTTCAGATGTTGTTAAAATTGAAGGTAATACAGACCAAGGTATCAATATTTCTACAGGTGATACTTCAAATGGTTATATTGCTTTCTCTAGCACTAGTGCACGTGCTGCAGGTTCACTTGGATATGACCAAGGATTAAATTCTCTTACTGTTGTTACAAATAATACTCCACAATATATTTTTGACGGTCAAGGTCGTTTAGGTGTTGGGACTCTTTCTCCCTCTAAAGAGATTGATGTAGCTGGTCAAAGTCCAGGTGTTCAATTAACTGATACTAATAATGCTTCTCATTCTAGACTTTATTGGGATGGAGCAGACTCTACTTTAAATATCGAGGCAGACCAAGGAAATCAAATTGCATCATCACTGATTAAGATTACAGTTGATGATTCAGAACAGATAAGAATTAATAGTACAGGTGATTTGTTTGCCTCAAGCACTACAGATGGTCGTAAGTTTGGATTTACTACTAGTGGGACTTCTGATTACCTAAAATATGATAATACTTTAACAGGTGTTATTTTAAATGGTCAAAGTGGTGTTGCCGTTGAGACAAACGGTGCAGAGAGAATGCGTATTAATAGTTCTGGCAATATGGGTATTGGTGCTACAGCTACTATTCCTTCTTTACTCACTATTGAATATGCTTCTGGTAGTGTGGTTGGAGATGAAACCGGAACTCACCATTTATCCTTGACAACAGGAACTAATGCACAAACTTTATTCATGGGATATGATGTTGACGACGATTTGGCTTACATCAACTCACGAAAAACTGGTAGTGAACAACCAATAGCACTTAATGCAAAAGGAAGTGCTGTCATCGTTGGTGGTCAGGGTTCTAGTACTCCACCTGTCGTAGAGAGTGAAGCATATCATTTACAAATTCAGAATCCAGGAAATGCAGTTGCTAAACTACAAAGTGGTGCATCTGGTATAAGTTATTTGGCTTTCGGAACAACCTCTGATGGCATCGCTCATAATATCCAATTTAATAATTCTAGTAGTGAGATGAGGTTTGATGTTTCTTCTGCAGAAAGAATGAGAATTTCTAGTTCTGCTGTAGTATTTACAGCAGGTGGTGATTTTACTAATGATGTATCTCTTAGTAAGTCAACACTGAATACTGTTACATTTACTGATGCTTTTAGATTGACAAAAAATGGTGTAGGTGCAGCAATTGATATTGACTCAAGTAGAAATGTCGGTATTGGTACATCGTCACCTTCATATAAATTAGATGTGGCCGGAACAATTCATAGTTCAACTGGTGGTTTCCGTTTTCCAGATGGTTCAACACAAACTACCGCAGGTCTTGAGGTTCCTAATGGGAAATCAATTGCCTTTGCATTAATATTTGGATAATCCATATAAATAAGTTAACACGAAAAAATAGAGGTATATAACAAATGGCAAAACTATCTGTTGACATTGGTACAGTCGCTAATGATGGTACTGGTGATACACTGCGGACAGCAGGTAACAAGATTAATCAAAACTTTACTGAAGTCTATGACAAAGTAGGAACAGATGGAAGTGGTAATCTGACTAGAGCTGCTTCTAATACTTATGTTCAGACTTTATTGGCTAATACTAATGCTTACATTTCTACTGTACAATCTAATTTAAATACAGTTTCAGCTAGAGAAAGAACAGCATTAGGAAATACTAATGCCTATATTGCCTCAGTTCAAACAAATCTAAATGGTGTACAAAGTTCTTTAACAACACAGTCTGCTAAACAAGCATCTGATTTAGCTAACACTAATACCTACATTGCCTCCGTGACTACTAGTGTTGCCGGAAAATTACCTCTTGCCGGCGGTACTATGAATGGTCCTATCTCAATGGGTGTTAACAAAATCACTGACCTTGGTACACCAACTTTAAGTACAGATGCAACAACTAAAGCTTATGTTGACAGCCAGGTTGCAACCGGTGGCGGTAGTTTCTTAAATCTAAGTGGTGGTACATTAGTTGGTGATTTAGCCATGTCAACTAATAAAATCACTGGTTTGGGTGATCCAGTATCTGCTCAAGATGGAGCCACTAAGAATTATGTTGACACAAATGATGCTTTACAACTATCATTGACTGGTGGAACAATGTCTGGTGCCATTGCAATGGGTACTAGTAAAATTACAGGATTAGGAGATCCAGGAAACGCACAAGACGCTGCAACTAAGAATTATGTTGATACACAAATCTCCGGTGTCAGTGGTTCAGGTGGTGCTGTAGACTCTATCACAGGTACAACCAATGAAATCGTTGTAGCTGGTACTAGTACAATTCCAGTTTTATCTTTTGCTGCTCCTTTGACTACACCTACAGCAACAGTAAGTGGAACTAATACAACAGGCATCTCATCTTTCAATATTTCAAATCTATTAGGTTTAACATCTGCTATGACGATTGCTGCCATCCGGCATGACAACTCAAATGCAGCAGGTGACTCAACCACAAACTTTTCACCTGCATTAAGAATCAAAGGTGCTGGAAGACAAGCAAGAATTCTGTATGATGGTGGTCAAGAAATTGTTGGTGGTTCTGGTGGTAATCTTGAAATTCAAACCTCAACCTCCGCAGGAAGTTTAGATATCGGTATTGGATTTAAAACAACTACTGGTGACGATAGAAATACTACATCCACTAACAAAATTCGTGCTCACTCTAGAATACAGATTGAAGCTCATAATACAACTTCAGGTACTTCTAGTGAAACTAATTCAAGAGAAGCTGCATTAATTATTAGTGGTATTAGAAACAATACTAGTAATCTTGGAGGTCAAAGTGGTGTCGATTGGTCACCAGCATTGAGAATTAGGGGTTCTGGTAGACAGGCTAGAATTACTTTTGATGGTGGTGCAGAAATCGTAGGTGGTACTAGTGATGTTATGAATCTTGAAGGAACTGTGCAAATTAACGGTACAACACAGTCTGGAAGTGACTATGCAGAATATTTCGAGACTACGGATGGTTTGGCAATTGCTAATGGTACTCCAGTGGTATTGGTTGATGGTAAAATTTCAGCAGCTAATTCTACGGTAAGTACAGACCATGTTATTGGTGTTATTCGTCCACCAAGGTCATCATCATCAATTGGTGGTAGTGACTTAGGAGAATGGCATAACAAATATCTCAAAACAGTCTGGGGCGATACCATTAGAACAAAACATGTTTTCTATCAGTGGACAACTTGGGCTGTAAATGAAGAAGGTGAAAATAGACCAACTGAGCATACTGTTACCTCACTAGATGATATCCCATCTGGTCAAGAGTATGAAACTGTTACAAATTACACAAAAACTATTAATCCAGATTATGATGAAACTTTAGAATATAAGACTAGAGAAGAAAGACCAGAGTGGCAGATTGTAGGTCTTGTTGGTCAAGTACAAATTTTAAGTGGTTCACCCACAAATCCAAGATGGGTTAAAATGAAAGATATCGATGAAGATCATGAACTCTGGTATATTAGATAAGGAATTAAAATGTCCGGTATAATCACACATAAATTTCAACTCAATAATGCTAGGCAGTTTTTTGAGTCATTCACAGAAGACTCAACCATAAACTCTAGATACTATGTATTTTTAGCTCGGGCACATCCATGGTCAAGTGATGCCAATCCACCAACTCCAGTTGATAGTGTGATTGCATCCAGCTATAATGTCTGGAGAAACATGATTATTGCCAAGCGTGTCTCTGCTAGTGATGTATCACATGTTGCATCCAAGTATCTTTGGACCTCTGGTAATGTATATACTCCATACACAGATTCTAATGGCTCATTGTATAGTTCTCAGTTTTATGTGATTACAGATACCTATAATGTTTACAAGTGTATCGATAATAATGGTGGTGCTTTATCTACTGTTAAACCAACTCATACTGATACTGGTATCATTACAGAGTTAACAGATGGATACAGATGGAAATTCATGTATACTGTGACTGCAGGTGACCAGTTAAAGTTTGGTACAACTAATTTTATTCCTACTAAAAAACTAGAATCAAATGATGGAAGTATTCAATGGACAGTACAACAAGCTGCAGTAAATGGTGCTATTGAGTTCGTTAAGACAGATAACGGTGGGTCTGGTTATCTGGGAACCATGGGAACTTTAGATAGTGTTACAGATTCAACCACAGTAGTTTTAGAAAATACAACTGCAGCTGCAGGAGAAGTATCAACTACGGATGATGCTTATAGTAACTCAGTTATTTACATCACCGGTGGAACTGGTGCTGGTCAGTTAAGAAATATTACAAACTATGAAGGTTCAACTAGAACAGTAACAGTTGGCTCTGCCTTTTCACCAGTATTAGATACTACTTCAACATATAATATTGGACCTAAAGTTAATATTGGTGGTGACGGTAGAGATTTCTCAGCATATGCTAATGTTGCTCTTCCATGTAGTTTGTCTTCGGGTTCTGCCCTAAATAAAGTTATAATTATTAATCGTGGAGCTAACTACAGTAAAGTAAAACCTGCGATTACTTCTAATACATCACACGGTGTAGGGGCTTTAATTTCAGCTAGTATACCACCAATCGGAGGACATGGGTCTGATCCTGTAAATGAATTAAACGCTAAGAATGTTACCTTAAATGTGAGAATAAGTGGAAACGAGTCAGGAACAATTGTTGCTAATAATGATTTCAGAATTGTTGGTGTATTGAAAGACCCCTTGTTATTAAATGGAAGTAGAGCAGATGGTACAGTCTATGATTTGACAACTAAGATTACAGTATCTACTAAGTCTGGCAGTTATGATCCAGACGAACATTTAGTATCAAATACAAGTGTCAGTCTGTCAAGATTTGTTTCTTTTGCAAACACAAATACTGGTGGAACAACTGGTGTTATCAGAACTGTAGGTTTAGACGGAGAGTATCAAACTGGTGAATTACTAACAGGAAATACATCTGCAGTTACATCTGTTATTGAGTCCATAGAGAATAGACCTTTTATCAACTTCAAAGGTGAAGTATTATATGTAGAAAATAGATTACCAGTAAGTCGTTCATTCGACCAAACAGAAGATGTAAAATTAATTGTAAGGTTTTAAGGTAAAATAAAATGTCTGAATTAGAAACTAATTTTAATTTATCACCATATTTTGATGATTTTGAAACTAATGGTAAATTAAAAAACTATCACAAAGTCCTATTTAAACCTGGACTAGCTGTGCAGACAAGAGAGTTAAATCAACTCCAATCTGCTTTACAAAATCAGGTTGCAAGATTTGGTAATAACATTTATGAAGATGGAACTATTGTAGATGGTTGTTCTTTTCAGTATGAAGCAAATGTAGCCTTTGTAAAATTACAAGACAATGATTCTTCTGGTTCGTCTGTTGTAGTAACAGGTTTTGCTAATGCTATTATTCAAGGTCAGACTACTGGTGTCAGAGCTAAAGTTTTTCAAGCTATCGCCAAAGAGGGTGTTGAACCAAATACTCTCCTAGTAAAATACCTAGATGGTGGAACATCAAAACTCAATAAGACATTTGGTTTAAATGAAGAATTAGTATATCAAACTTCGGACGGTGGTGCCGGTCAGAAGGCTAATACTATTGCATCAAACTCAACTTCACTAGGTAATGCATTTGGGTTTGGTTCTATGTTTAGTATTGGTGATGGTGCCATTTTCTCTAAGGGACATTTTATTAATGTTGCTTCACAAACTATTATCTTAGAAAAATATTCGAATAAACCTACTTATCGTGTTGGCCTAAAAGTAAATGAAACTATTGTCAATAGTAACACAGATACAACTCTTTTAGATAATGCTGCAGGTTCATATAACTATTCAGCACCTGGTGCCGATAGACTTAAACTCACACCAACTTTGACTAAGAAACCTCTTATCTCTGCATCTGTTGCTAACACACAATCATTCTTTCCTCTCTTTGAGGTTGACCGTGGTAATGTAAAGACTATCCGTGATGATACTGTATTCAACAGTATTGGTAGAGAACTAGCTAAAAGAACCTTTGAAGAGTCTGGTAACTATCAATTAAGACAAATTAATACTCATGTAAAAGAACATTTAAATACTGGTTCTAACTATGGACGATATACCTCCGGAGAAGGTGGAAATAAGAATAAACTAGCTATCGGTATTGAACCTGGTATCGCCTATGTTATGGGATATCGTAATGAAATTCTAACTACAGAATTTATTGATACTGATAAAGGTATCGACACGAAAACAGAAACCAGCGTTTCAATTCCAACTAACTTTGGTAACTATGTCATCGTTAACGAGGTAGCTGGTCCATGGGATGTTACCCAACTAGGTGAAGTAACTTTATTTGACCAGGCATCAACCGTTGTTTCTTCAGGTACATTTTCTTCAGGAAGTTCCGCTGGAGCACAGATTGGTACAGCAAAAATCCGTGGTTTTGAATATCATAGTGGGACTGGTCTAGATGCTCAATATCTCTTATATCTTTTCGATATTAACATGGATACCACTGATAAATCTTTTTCAGATGTAAAAACTTTTAGACTTAGTAGTGGTGGATCTCAATCTTTTGCTGATGCAGTTTTAGAAAGTGGGTTATGTGTTCTCAAAGAACCAGCATTTAATAGAAACATTTATTTCTCTGGTGTAAGTGCCACAGCAAATACTTCTAATAAGCAATTTGTATTCAGAGATACTACTCAAAGCTCTGTAGCAATTAGTGGTACAGGACTAGTAACTATTTCTGGTGTACATGCTGGAGGTACAGAAGAGTTCCCATATTCTGTTGGGTCATTAAATAATCCTCAAAAAAGAGAATTTGTTATCTCGTCATCAGCTTTAACAAGAACTGCTGGTTTAGGATATAGTGCATCACTATCCAGTACGACTATCGCAATTGCAAGTGGTGACTTCCTTAGTAAGTTAAGTGTCGGTGATTATATTCAATTAAAGCAAACTGGTGCAGATATTTACGCTGGTAAAAACGGAGCATCGGCTGATGTGCCAGTTAGAATTACATCTGTTGCATCACAACAAATTGAAGTAGATAACACACTAGATGTTAGTAGTTTAAGTGGTTCGACTTATGATATCGTAAAAGTATTTCCTGTTGGTCATAAGTTTGATATGACAGTTAATGGAAGTTCAGGTAATCCAAGGTCTATTACAGTTAATTCTAGCACACAGGTAACAGTTAATATTGAAGAAACTCTAGCTAGTTCTATGGGTATCTCCGTAACATTTAATAATAAGCGTGAGAATGCAGTTGGTGCTACAAAAGATGTAATTAAGAATTGTTTTATTAAATTAGATTTAAATACAAATAGTGCTGGTATCAATGGTCCATGGATTCTTGGTGTATCGGATGTATTTAATCTAAGAAATGTATATGTGGGAAGTACATATTCAACTACTAATAAAAACTTAGTATCTGATTTTAGAATTTTGAGAAATACTACTGATAGTGTTTACAAACAGTCTGCATTAAGTTTAAAAGAAGGAAGTACTGTTACTCTCACAACATCTGATAAAATTCTTGTTGAGTTTGATTACTTTGACCATAATGTCACTAACGGTATTGGTTTCTTTACAGTTGACTCATATCCAATTGATCCAAATGAATCAACTGATAATGCTGGTACGATTGCTACTCCACAGATTCCAAGATATTCCTCAACGACCGCTAACAAGACATTTGACTTGAGAGATACTATTGATTTTAGACCAACAGTTCAAAAGTCATCTGGTATCACTAATGTAACCTTATCAGATATCAGCACTACGGTTGAAAATCCAGTAGAACAAACTGCTTTAGTAGTCAGCAGTTCTGGTGCTTATGTTCCTGTACCAAACGAAACATTTCAGACTGATATTACTCACTTCTTACCAAGAGTTGATAGAGTTGTACTTGGAAAGGATGGTAAGAAAAAAGTCGTAAAAGGTATCTCAGCTGATAGACCATTTCCACCTGCAGAACCTGCAGAAACTATGACACTTTCATTATTAAATATTCCACCATTTCCATCTTTATCTCTAGAGAACTCATATAATTTTAATGACTCACAAACAGGTGGTTCTAGAAGTGACTTGGCTGTTAAGGTAAAACCTTTCTTCCAACGCAGATTTACGATGCAGGATATCTCTGGAATCACTAGTCGTATTGATAGATTAGAATATTATACGGCTCTTAATGTTTTAGAAAAGGCTGCTAGAGATCTCAATATTCCAGACGGTAGTGGTATTAATAGATTTAAAAACGGTATCTTTGTAGATGCTTTCTTTGGTCATGACAATGGTGACTTGACAGACCCATCATATAGTGTTTCAATCGACAAAGAACGTGGTGAGCTCAGACCTAAGTTCGAACAGAATAACTTGGATATTCAATATGATAGTTCTTTATCATCTAATGTTACGCGTAAAGGGAAACAAGCTAGATTAGATATCTCTGGTAATACAGCAATATACAGAAATGGAGATATTGTTTATACAGGGTCATCTCTGTCTGGTGCAACAGCATCAGGTACGATTAGGAGTATTCATAGTGATACCTCTGGTGTTAGATTGTATCTACATGATGTAACAGGAACATTTACAACCACCACATTAAATAACAATAATAATGCTGGTCTTGCAACTATCAATACAATACAAGAACCAACAGAGGGTGAACTACTCACATTACCATATTCGCATCAGATTTATGTTGACCAACCATGGGCATCAAAGACGATCAATCCTGTCGGTGAGCTAACATTTAATTGGGTAGGAAATCTAAGTTTATTCCCAGAAGCTGACCACTGGGTTGATACTACATCACAACCAGATGTACAATGGGATGTAGATTTGGCTACAAACTGGCAGAAATTAGATCAGGCCTGGGGAACACAATGGAATGAATGGTCAACAGTAGCTGGTTCTGAAAGAGAGACTCGTGAGATACTAGGGACAGCATTTGTGAATGTCGGTGATGATTTAAATCAAGCTGGTAGTTTTGCCGGTGGTGGTCATGGTGCAATTGATGAAGTCAGAATTAGAACTACAGAAGAACAGACTCGTACTGGTACTAGATTGAATGTTTCACCATTTAGTCGTACACAAAAGACAGGACCATTTGTGACTAGAACAGATATTGTTCCATATATGCGTTCTAGATTAATTCGTTTTGCAGCCACTGGTATGCGTCCAAATACGAGAGTATATCCTTACTTTGATAATATTCTTGTAAATGATTTTGTCACACCAACTGATAAAAATTTCTCTAATACAGCAACCATTGGGTCTGCACTAGAGACTAATGCTAACGGTTCAGTTTTTGGAATGTTTACAATTCCAAATACAGCTAGCTTGAAGTTTAGACAAGGTGAGCGCCCATTTAGATTAGTCGATATTGCTAATACCTCAACTGAGGTTGGAACAGAATCAACTTCTGCAGTAACTAATTATACATCAATTGGATTATCATCTTCACAAAGAGGTATTACCTTTAGCACTCGTGAAGCTAAGATTACACATGATACTATTGCTGAAAA
>CEPH01020926.1_pt1 | contig 18556 bp, 19 predicted proteins | sample 530571 | NCBI WGS metagenome assembly CEPH01 (sample SAMEA2620413, study PRJEB7988) | marine metagenome | biome: marine biome (ENVO:00000447); feature: surface water layer (ENVO:00002042); material: "saline water (ENVO:00002010), including plankton (ENVO:xxxxxxxx)" | depth 5 m | reverse complement strand
CCAGTAGTACCAGTAGCACCGGTTGAACCAGTAATACCAGTGGCACCTGTGGAACCTTTCGCCCCACCTTGTATGAGACTTAATACAACAATGTCACCAGTTGTCAGTGTGCCTGTCGAAAACGGTGATGAAACTTGCTTGAACAAGTCGATTTCATTTAAGTCACCGATACTATACTGATCTACTTGTGGGTTAAATGATCCATCTCCAACATTTAAAGATCTTTTTACGGAGGGATCAAATTCTTTTTCAATCAAAAGTGTATAAACTTTGGATATATTATTTTGAGTGCTAAAGTTAATCGGCGCGCCGTTGCCATCTGTGTCTTCGATTGAAACTGCACATGATCCACCCGAAGACGAAGAGAAGAATAAAAATCCATTGGTCAGTCCCGGATCACCATTTGCGTTTGCAGATGACGGTGGGGATGTTGTAAATGTATAACGAACGCTACCAATTGTCGCCGCAGTTCCCCCGTCTCCTTTGTCGCCTTTCGGTAAAACAAAGTTTTTAAGTCTGTAATAACAACTGTTCTCATTTAGTGTTCCGAAGGTTTCACCAGCATCTCTAGTTGATGTAATACTAACAGTAGCGGTGAACCCAAAGAAGTTGGAGCGACCTCCGAGTGATTCGCCGGTTACTGCGTCAGTCGTGAGAATAACTCTTGAAAAAGTTTGATCATCGGTAAACGAAGATCCAGCGATGGTGGGGTTTATAAGACTGTCAACTTGAGTTTTTACGATGTCAACCTGAGTTCCCACTTTTAAAAGATTTATGTAAGTTTCTGCTGCTTGGTTTGCTCTTGCCGAGACACCTGTGGGGAATTGGATAAAATCACCAGAACCAGATGATCGCCCATTAAATTTTACATGGAACTCACCGCCTGTTGATATGATATCCTTGCCTGCGACTCCACCCACACCTTCAACTGCACCTCCCGCTGAACTGGTTGAGTTTGTTAACCACGCAGTAGTATCAAAAGCAGAAAGTGGTGTTTTACCGTCAGCACCAGTCTTACCTTGTGATATGCCTACTTCTTGTGTTGCCCCGATAGTTCCATCGGAGTTGATGGTGGTGACTGTAAAAATTTGATTGCCATCAGAGTCTTGTGTTACATCAAGAGAAACACCGACACCATCAGCACCCACTACCTTTTCGTCACTAATGGTTTGTGTACCACCCGTGCCAGATATTGTTTCAATAACTAGATTATCACCAACTCTGGTAGCGGAAACACTGTCGCCTTTTACAACACCGACATTTGTTTGAACTGAAACCGCATCCGCATCTGTCGTTGTGATTTTAAGTTCACCATTTTCGATTGCAACATCAGTTACGCTTGTTCCGGTCGAACCGGTAGCACCCACACTTCCACGAACAAAATCTGTAACTAATGTTGGTTCGGTTCTTTTAAAACTAACCACCTGCGTTGTGGTATCACCTGCTGAAATGGACTCTGGTTCTATTCTTGGGGGCAGCGGTTGTGTTTCTGACAGGTAAGCATGAATATTTTCAATATTACTTACAAGAAGACTTATGATGGTATCATCAGCGTCATCGATTTCACCGAAAATTTCTACGCCGATGTCATCAATTGTATAAGAAAATGGTCTAGATGAACTTCGTTGAAGAGGGGTATCAATGTAAAACAGTCGTAGAAAAATTCTACGAACTCTTAAGTCCTTAATAATTTTCTCAACTAATTCGTATGCCATATTAATTTAACCTAATGGAACTCCCTCGAACTATTACGTTAGAAGCAGCAGTCAACTTCATTTCGCCCCCAGCGTTTATCGTAAGATTACCACCTATGATTTGTTCCATGTCTCCATCAACTTGTAACGCACAATTTTCTTTCGTGTAAATTGTGGAGTCACCCTCGACGGTTATATTTAAGTTGCCTTTCACATGCAAATTATTATCTTTAATTACCGCTTCGTATTTGTCTCCGACCACTTTGATGACTTGTTTACCATCTGGATGGATCTCTTCAAACGTCCCTGACTTATGATATGTATGGAGTCTCTCGGCACCCGGAGTGTCATCAATTTCCTCTATGTGTCCTGACTCTGATTGTTTGACATGGTTGAAGGGATATTCTGCTTTGTATGGAGTCTCTGGTTCCTCCACCTCTGAACCACCACCGATTCCCCCTGCCAATGTCATTTTGTCTATGTCGCTTTTCTTTTTTTCAACGACAGTTTCTTCTTCAATACCCCTAGCAATTTTATTTGTGTCTGGTTCGTTTAGTAAATCCTCTAGTGGATATTTACCACTGGGATCATTGAATCCCTCTTGGGTGTTCGCTGCTTCTTCTGGAACGCCGCCGAGTGTTCCTAAAATCATAGGTTCTTGGGATGACTCACCATCACGGAAAAAACCAAAGACCCAAGTGCCTTCAACGGGACCGAGCGGTGTCTGACCGATCCCGTTCATGGCAGCAGATGTTATGGGTTGAATTGGATATGCCCACGGCAGATCCTCGGTTGGCAATTCGGTTTTGTCCTCAGTGTGAAAACCTAAACAACGAACCTTAACGCGACCAAGTTCATCGGGATCTTTTCTATCCTCGACAACACCCTGAAACCAAATAAAACCATTTTTCCCTGCAAAGTATTCCATAAACTAACCTATCTTTAATTTCTCTTTAAAATAGAATCACTGCTTGAGGAACCGGTCCCCATGAACTCAGACTTATCAGCGATTGGTTCTTCATATGAATTTTTAGAAAGCAACATGCTATTAGTGTATCCTTCTGGTGTTATGATATGTCTTAGAGTTGTTATCAAGTATTTTCCGCTAACATTTCTATCATACCACTCTGGATCAGATCCCTTAATTGATCCTGTCTTGGGGACGAATATTTCTATGACTGTTCCTGCTCGGAGTAGAGAGTTTCCAGCAGTACCTAACCGCATCTTGATTGTATCAACTAATGATTTTGATGAGAGTGTTCTTTGAAACCACTCCTCATGGTTTTGCACGTTTGGAAAGTCCTCCCCCATGAGACCGGTTTGTTTTGTGATCAAGTTAAAATTTACATTTGGACTCTCTGTATAGATGCTTTTATTTTGAGTCACTCTATTATCAGTGATGTAACGAACATTCGTATCATCATTATAGTTAAAAACCTTCTGCTGCCATTTTTTTGTTTTTAAATCATGTTGATATAAAACAGAAGAAAAAGCACCTTGCATATGCTCTTTTAATTTTTGGTTCGTTTTTAAAAACTTAACCTCTCTAGGATTTAAAAACTCCCTGTTTATCTCTCTAGGACCACCTCTTTCAAATCTTATATTGGGAGGCATTTGAACATATGCGAGAAGAGGTTCTTGGGAACACAATTCACTTAGAGTAATAAACCTGTGTCCATTCGTGGTTTCAAAAAAAAGATAGTTGGTCTCATCACTTTTCTTGGCGGGAATAGCACGACTAGACAACCATTCTAAAAATTTAAAGGGAGACCATCTGGGTATGACATATTTTTGTTCATTTAATGTTTCTTGAGTGTCTAATTCTTTTCCGAAAGACTCAGAGTAAACTGAACTAGCAATATCACTAATTTTCCCTTTCACTGACTTTGATAACTTTAGTGATTTATCAACGAACCCAACATCAGAGAGAATTTTTAATCGATATACTTCAGATCTTTCATTTGAGGATCTGACTCTATCTGTGACCTCAACAACACGAAAATTCATCTCGACCAGTTCAGATCCTATGCCGGGTGTTCTGAAAACTATTTTTAGTTTTTCATGACCCGTGATTGGAAATGTGTTTAGTAAATCAACTGTGTCTTTTATAAGAACATTCCCAATGATGCTGGTTGCGTGAATATTTTCAGAAAATGATACATTTTCATACATCGGTCTTAAATCTACAGCACCACCCGAGTCACTCTCCAACGAAAGAGAAACAAGTTCAAAATCGTTTGGTTTTGTGTAACTGTCGGATGGGACGATGCTGGGTTGGAGATTAAACTCTGCCATTATGTGTCAAAAACCTCTCTCAATTCTCTTACCACATTTTCTAAAAGCGAGGGATCTAAAAGTTTTAGTTCCCTACTGACATCGTTTTGCGTAAATTCGTACTCCTCATTCGTCACTATAAAATTACCGTTTTTATCATTAATATAATTTTCAAGAACAGTTTGTGTCACGCCAACAGGAGTGGAGGAGAATCCATCGCCGGTTTGTCCAACCGGAACCTGATTCCCATTATCATCCGGAGGCGTTGCCATAGGATTTAAAATTCTGTTGTCCTCTTCAAAATGGTGGACCGCAAATCTACTATCACTAACCCTTCTAACCTGTGCCCGAATTTCAGTATCGTATCCTCTAGAGATAATATCTCCGACTTTTATTTCCCCAGAGACTCGATCTAATTGTATGGCGGATAGTTCTGGGATATATTTTCTCACAACTCCTAAAACTTTATCTGGTCCACTGTCTTTATAACTGTTTCGTTTACCAAGATAAAGGGTGATTGTGTCGCCCTCTGTAAATGTCCTGACTGTTGATGTTGGACTAATTGGATGTGTAAAAAATTGTTCAGAGTCCGATTCTGGTGAAAGGAAAAGGGTGACCGATCTATATTTCTTGTCTATGAAATCGTCTAGTGATCGAGATCGTAAAGGCAAACGATATTGAGGATCGAGCAAATCATTAAAAAGCAATACGACCCAAAAGAACTGTTGATCTCCGTAGACATCTTCAGCGATAGACTCAGGTGTTGCACCCTCAGACACGTTGTATTTGATAAACGTCCCAGTTTCGTCCTTCACTTTGTCGGTAAACCCAACACGAAGGAGGATATCCTGTATTTGCTCTACTTGACCGCCAGTGATGGGATAGTTAAAGGTTGGAAATTTACTGAAATACATTAGAACCCTTCATTAACATGCTGTCTTGTAATGAACTCTGCCTCTTTGAAGGAAAGTTCAAGTGTAATTTTTGGAGGCATACCATTTTTAAACGAGTAGAAAACTTCATCTGGTGTAAAGTTCGTAGAAATTTTCTCTAACACACAACGGTTTAGTTTTGGTAGCACAGGGTTGTCCGTTACGCCAACACCGGGAGACAAATCCGTATTTAACGTTCTAAACTTTATTTCAAACTCCGATGGGAAGTTAAAGAAAGCACTGTTTGATGAAACTTCAGGATAAGCGTGGAACCTAAAAACCTTAATTATTTTAGCAACCATTTCTGCTTCCTCTCTGCTTCTGGGAGAGAATACAAAACTAAAGTTGAATGTTCTCATGTTTATACCCTGAAACATTTGCTCTTTTCTTGGGTTAACAACAACGCCCAGTCCAGCGGAGAGTGCTGCACCCGTGTTTAAACTTTCTTGTCCAACTATACCCGCTGCTTTATCCACCCCACCTGCGAGTTTTCTTAGAGCGTTAAGTGCAACCACACCACCAACCGCACTCGCACCAGACTTTACTGCTTGTAGACCGGCAAAAGAGGTCTCTTCATAGTTAATCCCGTCATCAAATTGTATTCCACCGGGGAGATAAAGAAAAACAGAGTCACCAGTATTTTCCGTTGCTTTTGCAAATCTAGTATCTCTGGTTACGCTTTGCTGTTGACCTGATCCGGGAACACCCGATGCACTTTGGTCTGCTAAAATTGTTCTTAGTTCACCTGATGCCTCGTCGGTTTGATTTAAACCAAGAAGACCACTGCCAGTTTCCACTGCTGATTGTCCAAATGATTCAATCGTTTTGACTGTAGATGATAGATTTCCATTTTGTTTAAAAAAGATTCTAAACTCCATCCAATTGACAATGCTTTCCGCTGAACTGTTTTCAGTTGGATTTTCGTTTGCAAATATATCAAGTGGGTAATATAATGGAGAACCGTCCGTGAGAGAATTAAAGTTCCCACTTCGCTGCGAGGATTCTAGTAACCCATCAACTTGTTGAACTGCGTTATTCAATAATCCGCCTGATTCGCTGAACTCTGATTGTGGATCTGACATTTTTTGCTCCTAGATATATGTATATGGCATACAGAGGAAAATATAAACCGGTTCATCCAGATAAATATCAGGGCGACCCTACAAAAATAACATACCGAAGTCTCTGGGAGAGAAAGTGCATGAAAGTATTTGACTCAAACCCAAACGTTATTATGTGGTCGTCAGAAGAAATATCCGTGCCATATATGTCTCCTGTTGATGGAAAGCGACATAAGTATTATCCTGATTTCTTGATCGAATTGAAAAACAACGAGGGTAAAATACAAACACTTTTGATAGAAGTAAAACCGGATAAACAAACATCAGAACCAAAAAAACCAATAAGTGGTAAAATCACGCAACGATATATCACCGAGGTTAAACGATACGCCGTGAACGCCGCCAAGTGGGAGGCAGCAAAGTCCGTGTGCGAAAATTATGGGTGGCAGTTTAGAATATTAACAGAGAAGGACATTTTCTAATGCTGTCAGACGAACTTCGCAAGATATCCCCGCCATTATCTAAATTTTTGTTAAAAGTCGCCCCAGAATTAGCAGGGGAAGATGTGGTGATCCGAAAACCAAAATCAATTCCAAGGTCTAGAAATTTTGTTGGTCGATCTTACTTATTCAACTATAGAAATCCTGTTGGAAAAGGCAAACCTGATCTTCCATACTATCACATTTTTCCTATGGTGATAAATTTAGAGCAAAGAGAAAAAACGATGCTGGCACTAAATCCATTTTATCTGCCACCGAATCTTAGAGAGGATCTCATAGAGAACTTACTCGCTCGTCTTGCTGGTGATATCGAAGACGAAGATGCTAGATCAAAAATAACTTACAAAACTATTGCTAAATATAGAAGGAGTCTCAGAACTGCGTTCCCGTGTATTAAGCAATACCGGCACAATTTAATGAGTCCCATCGTTTTAGAAATGAAACCGTCCCTTTGGAAAGAATTTTATCTGGGAGATATATCAAAAAAACACTCAACCTTTTTCATTGGGCGGTCACCAAAATCAGTATGGAGCGAAAGCGTGGTTACCAGCAAAGAAATGGGAAGAGATAGGAGAAGAAAACTATGAGCGTATTTGGTTTTTCTGTTAACAGATTCATCGCCGAGATAGCGGCAAACGGAACGGCACGCACCAACCGATATGAAATATTATTTGGTTCAACAAGGTCTGGTGGACCCTTATTCAATAGAGCAGCACAAGAAAAGTTAAACAGTCGCTTAGAGTCCCTGAGTCTCCCTGCAAGCACGATTGGAAGTAATCCTGTCAAACTGCAAAGCATAGATCGAGAAATGCCTTATGGTAGAATTTATGAAGGAGATATCACACTTACCTTCCTAGAGGACAGAGACTTTAGAATAAGAAAAATATTTGAAAGTTGGCAAAAAAGAGTTATCGACGATATTACATATCAGTGTGGATACTATGATGAGTATATCTGCGAAGAACTCGATATTGCTGTGCTAGATGAAACAAATAAAGGAACATACAACGTAAAATTGTTTGATTTGTTTCCCAAAAGTATAAATGCGATAGAATTGTCAGGCGGAGACGAGGGTCTGGTAAAGACAAGCGTGTCACTATCTTTCCGTCGATGGAAATCTGGCGAACGAGGAGGGGATGTGTCATCTCCCTTCCAATTACCAATATAATAAATTGATAGGAGTTATAAAATGGCGTTACCTAAATTAGAAACACCGACATTTAAGGTGAAAGTTCCCTCGACAGGGAAGACAATTGAATATAGACCTTTTTTGGTCAAAGAGGAAAAACTTCTCCTCATGATGGGGGAAGGCACAGACCAAAAACAAACGTCAGAGATAGTGGCAAAACTACTTGAGTCGTGCATTCAAACAAAGATCGACATCAAGACGCTCACCACATTTGATTTAGAATATATTTTTCTAAACCTTCGAGCGAAATCGGTTGGCGAAGATGTCTCAATCATGATCGGTTGTGAGGAGTGCAACGAAAAATGCCCAGTTGATGTTAACATTGAGACCGATGTATACATTGACTACGGTGGGAAGAAAATATCAGACATTGATTTCATGGTGCCGATCACCGACAGCGTTGGTGTTGAAATGAAGTTCCCTACAATAGATTTACTAACAGATCTAAAAGAGGATGATTCTGTTGGTATGATCATCAAGTGCATGAAGTCAATTTACGACAAAGACACCGTTCATAGCGTGACTGACTATACCGATGCCGAGGTGAGAGAGTTTATTAACTCACTTAGTGTTCGTGATGTTCAAAAATTACAAACCTTTTTTGATGAGATGCCCAAGGTAAAATGTAAGATTAAGTTTACATGTCCACATTGCGGACACGAAAATGATTTTGAGATTGGAGGACTTTCCAATTTTTTCTGATGTGCCTGTCTCATGAAAGTTTAGAGAACCACTATAGAGTGAACTTTATGATGATGCAACATTATAAATATAGTTTGAGTGATCTAGAAAATATGATTCCGTGGGAGAGGCAAGTTTATCTTGGTTTACTTACCGAGTTCCTTAGAGAAGAAAAAGAGAGAGAATCTAGACGGAGATAATCAATGGCAGAACCCCCATCACAAAAAGGAAATGATAATAACCCACTATTATCATTACTAGGAGAGAGAGTCCCCACCGAAGTAAATACCGGTGAGATTACTAACGCCATTGAGTCACAGACAAGAACTGTTGAATTCTTCCTAACCCAAGAACTCGAAAGCATAGGAAAAACGTTTCAATCTCTTGCGGGCAACATAACACAAAGTTTCAAAGATCTTGCAAAAATTACATCGTCTGCACCAAAATCTGGAAAAGAAGAGAGACAGGAGCAGCGTTCGATGTTCCGTGGTCTTTTCAAAGATCTTGGAAAATCTATCAGCGATTCAATTGATGGATTGAAGGGCGCACTAAAAAACACTTTTGATGGGTCGGGAATCATGGCGATTCTAAAACCGATTATTTTGGTCGCCGCCGCTTATTTGTTCAGAACATTTAAAGTATTAGAGACATCAGCAAAAATTGTTGTGGGTCTTTTCAAGGGTCTTCCAAGATTATTTAGAGGTCTAAGAACTTTCTTTGGTGGATTGTTTAATCTAGTCAAAGGTCCGATTGGTGGGTTATTTACGAAACTCGGTGGACTGTTCTCGAAACTACTTGCCAAGTCTGGTATTGGTAAATTTTTCTCCAACATAGTGACTAAGTTACAACCGGCATTCAACGCAATCAAGACAGTCATGACAAAGGTGAAGACTGCGGTTGATATCATTGGTGGTGCATTTGGTAAAGTTATAACAAAAGTTCAACCTGTATTTAAAACCATTGGTGGTTTCTTTGGGAAAATTGGTAACTTTGCAAAAGGTGCGGGTGGTGTCGCCAGTAAAGTGGGTGGTGTGTTTGGAACAGTTGGCAAAGTCCTGAAACCCGTATTTGGTGTTTTCAAACCAATCATGGGTTTTGTTGGTAAGATTGGTAAATTTTTTAAAGCAGTTCCGATTCTAGGACAAGTTATCACGCTCATTGAGGGTATCGTCGGATTCTTCCGTGGATTCTTTGGCACTGAGGGTAGTTTCTTCGATAAACTCATAAGTGGTGTTCAAGGCATCTTTGCCCAAATTATTAGTGGACTAACATTTGGTCTGGTATCATTTGATGATGTCATGGGTTTCTTTGATAACGTAACGACTACCTTGGGAAACTTTTTCTTCTTGTTGTACGACTTCTTCACAACTACAGTGCCAAACTTTGTAAAATCAGCGTTTAATGGGTTGATAAGTTTCTTTACTGACACTATCCCAACTTTCTTCTCTAATTTGGTTACCAACATAATATCATTTTTTACAAGTCCAGTTGAATTCATTAAGGACAGATTTTCCATATTTGTGTCTAAAGCGAAAATCATGTTCTTAAAAATAAGATTGTATATCGCTGAACTTTTGAGTTACATCGGAATGGGCGAGGATACAGATGAACTTGAGGCACAGATCGCGTCTGAGCAGAATAAACAAAGGCAACTTTTTGCGAGACGAGATGAAAGATTAAACCAAGAGTTTGATGCAGAGGGTAGACTCATTGAACAGGGCAAGAACGCCGGAAAGAAAAAGAAGGTCAGTGCAAAGATGGCCGACATATACTCAAAGTCGCTGGTTTCCAGTGCTGACCGTGAACAAATCTCTACCGAGGCGATGCAACAATTCCTACAGGGTAAATCCGAGAAGGAAATACAGGCACTTAGAACAGGTGAAGGTTCTATAATGGCACTGGGCGGTAAACGATTTGGCGAAGAGACAATAGAAGAGTTAAAAGAAATCACAAGACTGCAACGAGAAAAAGAAGAAGAGGAAAGACAGGCGAGACTACAGGCGGCGAGAGACCGTGCCTCAGCGGTCGTTGTTACAAATAATAACAATATCCAGTCATTTGAGATGTCAGATGAACCTGCGACCGAAAAAGATCAATACGGTTACGCGAATACCAATATGGGTTCACTTGGGATGGCATAAAAGAAAAACCCCCGGATTTCTCCGGGGGTTTTCTGTCCCTAACAGGACTGTCTCTCAATCCTCACTAGCGAGTCGTTCAAAGTAGGACATTGCATCGTCCTCTTCGGCGGGTGCTGAATCCTGCACCGTGTCGGTAGTCGGGGTCTCATCACTTCCCCAACTATCATTGCTAGACTCTAGCGAAGTGGTCTCGGCAGTCTCCTTGGGAGCAGAACCGCCAAGCACGATATCGAGACGCTGCTTGAGTTCGTCATAGGACTTGTAGTTGCTGGGGTCCACGAACTCATTCAACTTGTATTCGCTGTTCCACAACTTCTTGAGACGATCATCGTCTCCATCGAAAAGTTCGGAAACCGAATCGAATTCCGACTTATCGTAGTTGAGGAAACCGGCAACTTTACGAATACGAAGTCTAAAGTTTGCACCCTTCCAAAAATCGAAGGGAACAATTGCCTCTTCATCAGCAAATTCCGGACGCATAGAATCCTGAATCTTCTGATAGATCTTCTGACCATAGCGATAGAGGAAGATCTTGCCCTCATTCTCAGGATTAGCAGGATCACTGATTACGAGAACGTTAGAAACATAGTTCTTCTTTCTCTTAAACTTTTGTGAAACCTGATCCTTCTTACTCTGGTCCCCGCTGTTCCAAAGACGAGTGTTCATCTCAGACACGGGATCCTTCTCGCCGAGAGTGGTGCGAGAGTTTTCAATATACCAACCACCCGGACCTTGGAATCCGTGTGAGTAGTAAAGCACAAACGGGGTGTCCTCTCCCGGTGCTTCGGGAAGGAATCGAATAATTGCCTGACCTGTCCCGGCATCATCGACGGCGGGTCGCCAGAACCGATCATCCTTATACGAGTTCTTGGTATCATCCATAGAGGACAACTTCTCGATGAGGGCATCAGTATTTCTACTGTTCTTTTTCATTGCTTCAAATGACATATTGTTTTTTACTCCTGTAATAGTTTTCAACTGTTTCCGTCAGTTGTATGTGCTAAGTATAGCATGTGTTTTGTGTTTGTCAAGGGTTTACCACAGTTTTGGTGTTCTCGGCAAAAGATTTATTTCCTCGCCTTCAACCCTGATCTTTTCTTTTATTGGATTTGAAAGATATTTTGCACCCAGAGCGGGTTCTATTTCTAATTCACTGCATACCTCAACGACTGCCTCGATATAACCGCATTCGTTGTCGGTAACATGTCTTTCGACGGTTTTTGAGAATTCTTTCTCTAGTTTATCAAACATTTTTTCTCCATGTCTAAGGTTTAAATCACACTACATACTATGTATCATATACAAATTAATGGAGATTGTCAATGGCAAATGCAGCAACAGCAGAAGATCATGTTACACTAAATTTAGGTGAGGGTGGTGCCGTCGTTGCCACCGATTTCGTCGCAGAGGCGGATTTTGGTTACGGCGATGGCGTAGGAAACGCCCATTTTCAAATTGTTAAACTAAGCACTGGTGGGGTAGGTGAATACGCTCTATTGTCCAAAGATGCTCCCGTCCCGGCACAACTCGCCACAATCGGAAACTCTGGATTTTTGGCAAATGGATTCATCGCGGTTCGTGGTAATACAAACGGTGACCAAGCGGTCCCTGTCAGTTTGTCCGGTGCTACACTAGAGGTAAATGAAATTACAGTCGTCGGTGGAACCATCGATCAAATCACCGGTGCGTCCTGTGATATTAGATCAATTGCAGCGGGTATTACCCTTTCTGTTGTTGGAACAGAGGGAATGACAGCGGTAGCAGTTCGCACCGAAAATGATTATGACGTTGCCGTCACTGGTGCAGTTGAGATCACATCGGTTGCACTACCCACTGGCATGACATCATATACCAAGTCATTTGATCAAGAAACGTTGCAAACTTTTGATGGGTTCACTTTGTCATCCGGCGTTAAAGTAAAGAACTATTTCAGTGGTCTTGAGGGTTTAACTCCCGGTAACTCTGGTCCCGGTGGTGGTCTTCTTTGTGTTGGATTCACTGGTGCATTAGCAGCAGGAGCATCAACCGGATATCTACTGTCCCCCGGTGAAGAGGTGTTCATTGAAATCAAGAACACAGACAAACTACTAGCGACCTCCGTTGATTTTGAAGGAACAGAACAACACGTTAATATGTCAATCTTAGGAACTTAACACATGGCAGCAAGACATCGCGTAACAGCAGGTCGTCATCTAGGTGCTGGTCGCCTCGTTCGACTTACACAGGACTTCTTTGTTTACAATGCACCATGTCCTGATGGTAGTTGTAACGAGGGACCGACCTGTGAATGTCCCCCTTGTGAAGACGGTGACTTTCTCGACGGAACCGGTGTCGGCGGTGCTGATAACTCAAGAAACGCGACCGATGTTCTTCTCGCTGGTGGATCCGCTGCATTTCACCAGACAAATGGTGGTGTCAACAACGACAACTTCTTTGGTCTTGGGGCAATAAATCGATTTGTTCCATCGCACACTCAGGTTTTTTCTGAAAATAGAAAAAACTTCAATGACGCAGGTGTCGAACATGCTCCCGTTTTTAACATATCACATAACTTTGCACATGCAAGATATAGAAAAGGTGTAAAGGCACATCAACCTATCCCCAACGTACCATATTCAGTCTTAAAGAGTGTGATTGGAACAACTCCCGCCATGTCAATGGGTGATTCAAGTGGTTTTATCAACTCTGTTCAGGTAAGAAAGTCATCTGGCGGCGTTGACTTTGCTTTTGATAATTCATCAGAGGACATCAAAGAGGATAATTCTCCGGTCACCGATCCCAGATTGTCAAGTAAGATTGAAGACATCGGATATGATGCGATTGAAAAAGATCGCAATTTTACGAAGGTCCGGGAGATCAAGTTCGCAAACACAATAAGTCGTGTGTACGGAGATGCCTATAATCGCAGCGGAGGTCAAGGCGATTGTGTATGTCCGAACGACGGGGGTGATATTTGCAGATTTTGTTGCGGCGGTTGCGACAGCGAGGTGATTTGCAGTGGCGGAGTCTTTTGCCAGCGTTCGGAGTGCCCTACCGACCCATGTGATACGGAAGTGTGTTTCGACACCGGGGGAGGGTGCTGCAACAACCCAGTACCCAACCCGTGTCTAAATGGTAACGGGGGTTGCGGTGACAAATGCGTTTGTGAACCTGTTCGAGATGGTGACGGTTGTTTTACCGATGAAGTAACCTGTGATTGCGATCCCCCGTGTGAACCATGTGACAACCTTTGTGGACAAGACGAAGATTGCAATTGTATAGACTCGAAGACCAAGACTTGCACAAATAGAGATGGTGATGTATGCTCAGAGATCGAATACTGTCCGGGTCAACCGGTCCCGGAGTGTCCGCCACTAAATTGTCGAGGGTTCTGTCCCGGCACACCAGAGAAGTGTCCACCGAATCTGCCCTGCGGCAGTTACTGTGATGACACCTGCGAGGCAGAGTGTCCGGACGATTGTGGTTGCCCAGAGAATCCCGGTGTCCTTGGTGTTGGTTTAGATGAAAATGGTTGTCCCAAAGGAGATTGCTTAGGTAACCCATGTGAGACAGACCCAGATCCATGTGAAGATCAGGGGTTGTGTTGTCCAACAGAAGCACCGTTTGACGAGTGTCAAGAATGCGATCAGTGTGCAGATGAACGATCCGTGACCATCAAGTCAGGTGAGATAACATCGATCAAGGGCAACTACGTTCGTGGAGACATTGTTCCAATCGCATACTTCAATCACAACCTTAATGGTGGTCTTGAATTTGCAAGTGGAAATCAACTAGTGGTTGGTCCGAGAGATACCGTTATGTCCTGCGTTCTAGAACTCACCGTAAAAGATGTCTTCGGCAGACTCGCCCACACCGCCGCTACACCAAGAGTAAAACCACTAAAACTTAGTGTGTATAGATCAAAGGTCGCCATTGATACCAGTTATGTAAGTTGTAACAACAGAGACAACGGACAATCGTGGACATCTGACTCTGGTAGAAACGAAACTGATAGAGATCTAGTCGCAACGTCAAGTGTTACAATCGGTGACGAGATCAAACCACTTGATAAAATTACTTTTGATCTCACTGAGATTGCAAGAGACGCTGCTCGAAACAACAACGGTGTCATGAACTTCATGATCGAGGCATCAGATTGGTTTGCCGAGTCAACTGGTTTGCGACCGGGGAGCGATGATGTCAGACCTGCAATGCTTTTACAGTTCTTTGATCAGGGTGCCGGTGCCCATAGACCAAAGGTAAAAGTCTCGGTGAATCAGGGTCTACGACCAGCAACGCAAAGACTGAACCCTGCTGTCGCTCGTCGCCGTGCTACCGCTGGACTTTGAGGTTCTGAAAATCACTAATGGTTTTACGAAGAGACGCAACATGGTTAATCGGGTTATCCACGATTTCCTGTGTGGTTCCATCTTCGCTTGTGATTAGGATGACAATTTGATCAATGGTTTGACCAGTCAGTTCCTTCCACATAATCGCATATGCAGTTGCTTGCTGAAAGTAATTGTCAATGTCGCTAATCCGCTTTTCACGGGTCGATCCCTTGAAGTCGATGATCGAGAGTTTGCCTTTGTATTCTGCAACGCAGTCCACGCGACCGGCAAGTTTTAGTAACTTACTATAAAGCGGGACTTCCTGTGCATACACATTATCAATTTTGTTCAGCATCGGAAGTGCTTGCTTGAACAATAAAATTTCATCGCCCTTGGGGTCGAGTTCTTTGTTATTAATATAATCTTCAATAAGACTGTGGAGATGGTTGCCCCGACGAGTCACGCGAACGGACTCCTTGGGGTTCTTCTTTCGCCACTCAGCGAAGAATGCCTTTTTCTTGTGTCCCGTTACGGTGGTAACTGAGAAATACTTGTCGCCATCTGGGGTGACATAGTGTCTGCTGCCCTCACTCGTAACACACTTTAGATTTTCAAAAGTATGATTAAGTGAGACATGAGTAAATGTCTTGTTGTTATTCACATGCATATTTTAGCATCCATTCTATAAGTGTCAAGTTTATTTTTTTCTATTAACTTGAGAATTCTAAATCTAGTTTAATTGATGAACCCGCCGTAAGAAGAGAGGTCTTGTCAGGGAATTCTAATCTATATCTTCTTATCAAAGAACCGAGACCACTGGTGACAGTGGTAGTGACAAACCCCTCGAAGACTTCACCGTCAACATCCAAAACCGCTCTTTTATTTTTAAGACCATCTATCGCTGCTCCCGAACTTGCAAAGTCGCTGCCTGTCTGCACTTGGATGGTGAGATGATTTCTACTCGTTGCTGCACGAAGACCAAGACCATCTACCGCTTCACTGGTCAAATTCTGACTAATGATGCTTTGCAATCTCGATGAGTTTGCTCCTGTGATCACACTGAATCCCACGCCTTTGGCAGTAGATGTAGTTGTTCCCTGTAAACGAAGTCTATTTGTGGTTCGTTTTCTTTTTATTTTTGCACTTTTTCTTTTCCCCGTGCCGCGTGTGACACCGGGTTTGCCAAGTTTGTCGCCGCTGAGTTTGCCTTTTGCGAATGGTGATGATCCTGAATAAATGCTCATTTGATTCTAATCTCCGTAAAACCATCGAATTGAGTGTCCGGTGGAAGAACTGCTGTATTTGTATTTGTTATCCCTGCGACTGAAATCTGTGAAAGATCTGTGATTGGTATAAAAATACCCTCACTTTTCTCTTCGTTGGGATCTTTCTGAATTCCACCCTGAAATCGAGTTCTCTCAATTACAAACTTATCACTTAAAAAATCTGCGGTGGGTGGAAACGTGACCGAACCTGTTACTCCACCCAATTTAATAAGGGTATTAAATGATCTGTATTCGTTGAGTACCCCCGTTGTCGATCCTTTGGAAATTATTTCCACTCCCTCAACCGCAGTGGCGACACCGGTAAGTTCTTTTATTGTTTGAAATGTATGTGGCGTGTTTGCGACATTAATATCTGGTTTATGCACAGACGGAAACACACCAACAACCCTACGGATGTCCGTGGCATTTGTCTGGTCTGCACGAACAGAGTATGATGGCATATTGCTGTAATCAACAGTTCCGCCCGCACCAAGGTCACTCATATTATTCTCCTAACGCTGAAAAGGTAATGCCGCTTGTTGCAGTCGTATGACCGATGATTATATCATTCAACCTCTCTGCTGGGATGAAAATTTCATCTCCCTCTTCTAGCATGACGGCATCAGATATTCCCGCTCCCGGTTTTGTAATTCCAATGTGTCCTACGGTGGTGTTGTTATCAACAACTCGGAAAAGAACACCTTGATTTAAAGTTGTTGTGTTAACACCGGGGAGAGTCCCTTTAATAACATCACCAGCACCACTAAATCCTGCGGAGTTCAGCACATGAAAAGTGCCAATCACAGTCGGTTGTGGTGCTACTGTTCTGCGAATATCCGTGGTGTTTGTCTGTTGACTGCGGATACTATATGCCGGAAGATTGCTAAAATCTACGGTTCCGCCTGCTCCTAGATCACTCATTTGTTATCTCCTTTACCACAGTATGTAGGTTTTTGTAAATCGCTTGTGGTTCCGACATTTCTTTGATGGTTGACAATAAACAATTGTAATTTTCCTCTGTCGTTTCTTTCTTGTTTTTCTTCTTATCCTTTAAGATCTCTCTCGCCGCTTTTTTGTCCTCTTTTGGGACATCAGGATCGTCGAGTATTTTTTCTAGACGATCTACACTCATGCCCCTAAAAGTAGATTCTCTTTCTTTCTCTTTATCTTCCTTTTCTTTTTCTTTCTTTCGTTTTTCAGAACCCTTTTCGATCTGCTTGTCTCTTGCGGCGATCACCGCGTTCTTCGCTTTGGTGAGAAACTCTGCTTTACTATCTTCCATTCCGGGGAAGGGTGCTGGTTCCGTGTCAAAGAAAGCAGATAACGCCTTTCCTAGTGGGTTGTTTTCAAAGAAATCTTTAAATTTGTTTCTGACCTCGGGGTCTTCCATATCATCTGGAAGATCTGGTGGGATATCCGGATCGCCATCACCAATCATGTCCTCAACTTTATCAACTGCCTTTTCTGCATCAGACTTAAATTTGTCCTTTTTTTCTTTTTCATCGGCAGATAAATCATCGTCGTCTTTGGAGGATGATTTAGAATCCTCTCTTTTTTTCAATTCCGTGTTAGCAACGGAGACACTCGCTCCACCACGGGAGGCAACACCTCTTAACACATCACTACTTGCCTTCTTTGCTGCCTGTGTGGACATCTTAGATTTCCGCAGTTTAGAGTTTTCATAATCACCTCGCTTCTCACCGGGAGTGGGAGACTCTGTTAAAAACTCTTCAGCGAAATTTAAAAGTTCGTCATGATGCGGCATCTTCGATTTCGTCCATGAAGTTGTCTAGCAGGTCTTGGGCAACTTTCTTTTTGGTGTCCTTATCGATTTTGAATCCGGGACCAAATTCTTTGTTGTAATTCTTAAGACCATGCTCGACCGCGTACATGAAACCCTTCTGTGCTAGTCCAGCGTCAAAGGTTCCCTTTTTCATCTTGCGTGCGAGATTCTTGATGATGGGTTGAATCCTCTGCCGGTATAGACCGGCATCGTTTTCGATGTAGAGGGTAAGTTCACGGGCAGCAACCTCGTCCACTGCTTCCGAAATTTCAACGGACTCCTTGACCTGTCTACCCAACGAACCATCAATTCCCAATGGATCTTCTCCGTCTGCACGAATATACTCACCGGTTTTTGAGTCAAACTCATATGAGTCCTTAAGTCCTCGCTTGACCACACGATTGAGTGCGAGTCCGGAAATGAACTTAATCTTTGCCTGTGAAAGTTGCTTGAGCATCTCATCGGATAAAGAGTCAAGGAACTTGGTTAGATTCTCATAAGTCTTAGATGAAGGATCAACACTACCAATCTTCTGATACTCCTTGCGAAGTGCAGCGATCTGCTGTGAAGTGAACTTGCCCTTGGGTGGGAACTTACCGGGAAGTCCCATTGGTCGCATGACCTTTTCGTTAATCTCTCCGATGTTCATATCTGATAGTCCCTTATCGTACTCTGGATTTTCCTTGATAGCATGACTAAACTCAGCACCGCGAGTCTTCTTGATAA
>CEPH01085309.1_pt1 | contig 18581 bp, 19 predicted proteins | sample 530571 | NCBI WGS metagenome assembly CEPH01 (sample SAMEA2620413, study PRJEB7988) | marine metagenome | biome: marine biome (ENVO:00000447); feature: surface water layer (ENVO:00002042); material: "saline water (ENVO:00002010), including plankton (ENVO:xxxxxxxx)" | depth 5 m | reverse complement strand
GACTGCGCGGAATGCGTGGTGCGAAGTGGCCCGCCGCGATCATCCAGGCCGCGATCTTCGGGCTGGCGCATCTCTATCAGGGGCTTGGCGGGGTGCTGGTGACCGCGACGGTCGGGCTGTTCCTCGCTTGGCTGCGGATCGCCAATCGCGGCAATCTGTGGGCCTGCATCCTCGCCCACGCGGCAGTCGACACGCTGATGCTCAGCCTTGCCTACAGCGAGAGCCTGGGCTGGCTGAGCTAGCCGGGCAGCTTCAGGAATGCCGGAGTTCGGGCCGCCCCAGTTCGTGGCGCGGAATCTGCATCCCCTTGGTCCGGCTGGTCAGATGGAACTGGTGACACAGCTCGCAGCGATAGGCTCGCAGCGTGAACGGTGCGGCCTGCGCCACTCGTTCGGCAGCCTCACGGCTGGCAAAGCGTTTCTTGCGATTGCAGATGCCGGGCCGCGTCTTCATCCAACGCGCCCGGCAGCGGCTTACTTGACCAGTTCGACCTGTTCGAAGTCGAGTTCGACCGGGGTCGCACGGCCGAAGATCGAGACCGAGACCTTGACCTTCGACTTGTCGAAATCGAGTTCCTCGACCACGCCGTTGAAGCTGGCGAAGGGCCCGTCGAGCACCTTGACCTGATCGCCGATCTCGTAATCGATCGAAACCTGCTGCTTGGGTGCGGCCTTCGCCTCTTCCACCCCGCCGAAATAGCGTGCGGCCTCTTTCTCGGAAATCGCCTGCGGCTTGTTGCCCGCGCCGAGGAAGCCGGTGACCTTGGGCGTGTTCTTGACCAGGTGATAGATATCGTCGGTCATGTTCAGCTTGGCCAGCACGTAGCCGGGCATGAACTTGCGTTCGACCTGAACCTTCTTGCCGCGCTTGAGCTCGGTCACGGTCTCGGTCGGGACTTCGACCTCTTCGACCCCTTCGGAAAGGCCGAGGCGCTCAGCCTCGGAGATGATCGCGTCGCGAACCTTGTTCTCGAAACCGGAATAGGCGTGAATGATGTACCAGCGTGCCATTGATTGTCTGCGGGCCTCAGGCGAGCGTGAGAAGGAAGCGGACGACGGCGCCGAAGAGCGTATCGATACCGAGGAAGAAGAGCGAAAGGATCAGCACTAGGATGCTGACGAAGATCGCGGTCTGGATCGTTTCCTGACGGGTCGGCCAGACGACCTTGCTCGTCTCGGCCTTGACCTGATTGAAGAATTCGCCGGGAGATGTCCTGCGCTTCTTCGTTTGGGCTTTGCTTTCGGCCATGTCCGCCGTTTCCACCTGATAAGTGTCGAACCAGAATTTCGCGTCTCTTTCGGGAAGCCGGGATCGCCTTCATGATCGGCTGATCGTGAGGGCGGGTCTGCGGCTTCGATGTCGAGAGACCCGGTCGCATCTAGGCCCGCTTACGCGCAAACGCAAGCACCGGGGAAAATGCGTTGCGCTGCCCGGCACGCGGTTATAGCCTCCCGCGCTTCAAGGGACGCATCAGGGGGAAATTCGAATATGGCTGCGGATCCGCAGATGACGCTGGACGAGCGACTGCTCGGCCCGGTGACCAATGTCGCAGATTTTATCTGGGGCGGAACCTGGGACGGTGTAGAGGTGCTGCCCTTCCCGCCGCTCGCGATCGTGCTGCTGGGCGCAGGCCTGTGGTTCATGATCGGCCTCAGGTTCTATCCGATCACCAATCTGGGATCGGCGGTGAAGAACCTGTTCGCTGGCCGCAAGAAAGGCGGCGCGGGCGAGATTTCGCCATTCGCCGCGCTCTCCACCGCGCTTTCCGGCCAAGTCGGCACGGGTAACCTCGCCGGGGTCGCGACCGCGATTGCGCTGGGTGGCCCCGGCGCGATCTTCTGGATGTGGGTCACCGCATTGTTCGGCATGGCGCTGGCCTTTGCCGAGGGCGCGCTGGCGATCCGCTATCGCGAGACGACCAGCGAAGGCACCTATCGCGGCGGCCCGATGAGCTACATCATGATGGGTCTGGGCCCCAAGTGGACCTGGCTCGCGGTGTTCTTCTGCATCGGCACGCTGATCAGCGGTCTGGTGACCGGCAACGCGATTCAGGCGAACGCGGTCGCCGACGGCTTGAACGAACTGTTCGGCATTCAGGAATGGCTCGGCGGGCTGATCGTCGCGATTCTGGTCTTCATCGTCATCATCGGCGGGATCAAGTCGATCGGCCGCGTCGCGGAAAGCGTCGTGCCGATCATGGCGCTGGCCTATATCGTGATGGCCATCATCGCGATCATCCTGAACATCCAGGACATCCCGGAAACCTTCAGCCGCATTTTCGGCGGCGCGTTCAACGTGCAGTCGGCCAGCGGCGGCTTCGTCGGCGCGGCCGTGATCCTCGCGATCCGCGCGGGTGTCGCGCGCGGCCTGTTCTCGAACGAGGCGGGCCAGGGCTCCACCCCGATCGCGCACGCCGTGGCGCAGACCGACGATCCGGAGTTCCAGGGCCGCATGGCGATGCTGGGCACCTTCATCGACACGATCGTGATCTGCACCATGACCGCGCTGGTGATCCTGACGGTGGAAGGCAACTTCACCCACGCCGGCCAGCCGGTGCTGCATGCGTGGCAGGCCGACCTCGACGGGTTCGCGGTGACCAGCGGCGCGTTCGCCGCCGCCTTCCCCTTCGCGATCGGCAGCATCCCGCTGGGCACGCTGGTGGCCAGCCTCGCGCTGCTGCTGTTCGTGTTCACCACGCTGCTGACCTGGAGCTATTACGGCGAGCGGGCGATCACCTTCCTCTACGATCGCATTCCCGGATCGACGCTGGGCGGGGAGAAGATCCTCCACATGATCTGGCGCGTGCTGTGGTGCGTGGGCATCTTCATCGGTGCGAGCCGCGAGAGCGACCTGATCTGGCGCATGGGCGACATCGCCAACGCGCTGATGGTGCTGCCCAACCTGCTCGGCCTGTTGCTGCTCTCGGGCGTGGTCTTTGCGCTGGCCCGCGGCAACCGGACGGCGGGCAAGGACTTCCACGCGGACACGCCGGAAGAGCCCGAGGAATACTAGCGGGAAATCTCACCCCACAAGGAAAAGGGCCGGAGCGCACCCAAGCGCTCCGGCCCTTTTCATTTGGGTTGTCGCGGTTCTCAGATCGCGCCGAAAAGCCGTTCCCAGAAGGTCGGCTGGTGCATTGGCTGGATCTTGCCGTACTTCATCATCCGCATCGTTGCGTCGGTGTGCGGCTGAGGGGTGGTCCAGCTGTCCGGACGGCTGCTACGAAAAGGCATGCTCGACATTGGTCAACTCCTGATTGGGGCACCGAAGTGCATCATGCCGCGAAAAATGCACGCCTCGTGAGTCCCGTTCCCGAGATTCCTGTGGGAACAAAAGGGAGCGATCGCGAACCACGCTCAAGCCCAGCGATTCCGCAGGGTTCCCCGGTAACCTCGATTTTTCGGATGTGTGGCAATCTGGGCGCAATGCCCGATGAGGCTACCAGGTGACTACCAAGTCCCGGTGTTTTCCATCGACGCCCACGGCTCTTGCGGGGGCAGCGATTCGCCCTTCTGGAGCAACTCGATCGAGATCCCGTCGGGCGATCGGATGAAGGCCATGTGCCCGTCGCGCGGGGGGCGGTTGATCGTCACCCCGGCGGAGCGCAACCGCTCGCAGGTCGCGTAGATATCGTCCACCCGGTAGGCGAGATGGCCGAAATTGCGGCCGCCGCTGTATTCTTCCGGGTCCCAGTTATAGGTCAGCTCGACCGTCGGCGCCTTGTGCTCACGCGCGCGTTCCTCGTCGCCGGGAGCGGCCAGGAACACCAGCGTGAAACGACCCGCCTCCACTTCCGTACGCGCAACCTCGACCAGGCCGAGCTTGCCGCAGAAGAAATCGAGCGATTCGTCGAGATCGCTCACCCGGATCATCGTGTGGAGGTATTCCATCGTCGCGATTCCCCGCTTGGCTGACGGTAGAGAAGGGAATGGCAGGGGCGAAGGGACTCGAACCCATGACCCTCGGTTTTGGAGACCGATGCTCTACCAACTGAGCTACACCCCTGCAGGCGGATGCGCGCTCTAGGGCGCAGGCGACGGATTGGCAAGCACCTTGCGCGTCCAGTGTATTATCTCGCGCATCTTATGGCATGCGATGGCCTGTGCTAGAATAACAGGTGACCATGCTGCCGATCGTCCCCCCTCCGGTCCTGCTCTCCGCCTACGCCCAGGGCCTGTTCCCGATGGCGGAAAGCCGCCGCGATCAGGATATCTTCTGGGTCGAACCGCGCGAGCGCGCAATCATTCCGATCGGCGGCTTTCACTGTTCGCGCTCGCTCGCCCGCACGATCCGGCGCGATGTCTTCACCGTCACGGTCGATTCGGATTTCGCCGGCACGATCGTCGAATGCGCAGCCCCGCGCGCTGATGCGGAGGACACCTGGATCAGCGGACGGATCGCGGCGAGTTACCAGCGGCTGCACGAGGTCGGCCATGCGCACTCGATCGAGTGCCATCAGAATGGCGAGCTGGTCGGCGGGGTTTACGGAGTCGCGTTCGACCGGGTGTTCTGCGGAGAAAGCATGTTCAGCCGCCGCACCGACGCGTCCAAGGTCGCGCTCGGCTGGCTATTGGCATTGCTGGAGCGCGCCGGATGCGAGCTGTTCGACTGCCAGTTCATGACCGGCCATCTCGCCTCGCTTGGCGCGATCCCGATCCCGCAGTCCGAATATCTGGAACGGCTCCACGCCGCACACGGGCCGCAGCGGCTGAGCCTGCCGCAGGCGCTCGCCGAAGTGCAGGCCGAGGCGGCTCAGTCTTCCTCTTCACCCGGGAAGCTCATCGCGCAGCTTTTGACCCAGACATCGTAGATCGGGTGTTCGACCACGTTGAGGCTGGGCGAATTGCGGAACAGCCAGCCAGAAAACACCTTGTTCCAGCTCCGCTCGGTCTCCGCGCCGCGCCGCTCGCGCACGAACACCTGCACGAAGGCGCCTTCGTCCTGCGGTAGCTCCCACGGGGCGGTCTTCTCGCAGGCGCGCAGGCGAATCACCACATCGCCCACCCGAGTCGCCTCACCCGGCTTCATCTCGAAGTCGCGGCTGACATTGTTGCGCTTGTTGAGCAGGCCGATCGTCGCCACCCGCTCGGCCATCGGCGTGCCGATATCCTCGCCATCAGGCCGGCTGGTCGCGGTGCCGCCCTTGGCCAGCTCTTCGGGAACCTCGGTCTCGATCGGGGTGGGATCGGGCGTTTCGGAGTTGCACGCCGCCAGGGTCAACACGGACAGCGGCAGTGCAGCCAGCAGCAGGGAAACAGGCCTGCGCATGGTCATTACTCGCCCGGAGTCCACGCCTCGTAATCGCCGGTCGCACGCGCGCGCCGACCGCCGCGTTCCAGCGCGCCGCTGGGCAGGTAGGCCTGCGCCGATCCGGTGGCGTTGGGGGAATAGTCCGCTTCCCAGATGCGCGGCGGGGGCAGATGGCTCTCGGGCACATCCTCGCCCGCACCGTGCAGCCAGCCGTGCCATTCCGCGGGCACGCGGCTGGCATCATTGGCGCCATCGTAGATCACCCAGCGCCGCTCGGTACCGGTGTACGACCCTGCGGTGGGCGTATGCTTGCGCTTCGCCTTGGCGCGATAATACTTGTTGCCGAACGCGTCGGTGCCGACGTGTTCGCCATTGCGCGAGGTAAACAGCGCGGTGCCGATGGTCGCGCCATCCCACCAGGTGAAGATCTTGCCGAGGATGTTCATTGCGGTTGGCGGACTAGCGCAAGCCCGGTGCCGGGCCAAGCCGCTTTCACACGTGGTCTGCACTCGGCCCGGCCTCTGGCTCCTACCATTCTACTGTATCGCCCGGCCCGATCCCCAGCTCCGCCGCGCGTCCGCCGGGAATCTCCAGCACGGCGGAGGTCGGCCCCAGCGCGCTGACGCTGTCGAGCGAATAGGGAGTGGTCTCGGCGGCGATGTTGATGATCTTGCGGTTCTGCCCGATAAAAATGATGTCCAGCGGGAGCGGGGTGTTCTTCATCCAGAAGCTGGCGACCTCGCCCTGACGCGGGAAAATCATCGCCTCGTCGGGCCCCAGCTGGGTGCGGAACATCAGCCCGCGGGCCTGCTCCTCCTGCGTTGCCGCGACTTCGGCAGCGAAGCGATGCTCACCCTTGCCAGTCGAAATGGTGACCGGGACGATCTCCAGTCCCGACTCAGGATGGACCGTCTGCTCCGACGCCGCGCTCGCGCCGGTCGCCTGCGAATCGGTTGCGGTCTGCGGCGAACAGGCTGCCATCAGCAGCATCGCCGCCCCGCTCAGTACCCAGCGTCCGATGCCCATTCCTCTGCCTCTTGCTCGCTCGCGGCGTCGATCAGCGCCCGCGCAGTGTCGAAATCATGGCCCGCGCGCACCAGCGCGGCAAGCTGCTTCTCGCGCCCCTTGGGATCGTTCGGGCGCTCCCCGAACGGGCCCAGCCGCCGCCTGCGGGCGAAGGCCAGCGCGGCGGCGCGGCCTTCCGCCTCGCTCGGCTCGACCCCGTCCAGCGACTCGGTGTCGACCCCGGCATGGTGCAGCGCCTGGCTCACCCGCCGAGCGCCATAGCCGCGCCGCAGCAGGTCGCGCGTGCGCACTTCTGCAAAAACCTCGTCGTTGACGTAACCCAGCTCGACCAGCCGGGCGACCAGTTCGTCAAGATCGGGTTCATCATCCCCCGCCCATCCCCGCTGGCGCAACTTGCGTTGCAGATAATGCTTGAGTCGGGCCGCAGTGGTCGCGTAGCGGCCTGCATAGCCAAGCGCGAGATCGCGCAGCGAGGTGCCGTCCAAAGGCGGCACAGGCTTTCGCTGGCGTCGCGAAGTCTGGTGGGGTTCGCCCATGGGACATAATGATGCCACACTCCTTGAGGATTGGAACCGCCCTCATGAAGGGATTGATGAAAGTTAATGCTGGCACGACCGCCCCAGACCACGCGCATTCGCGCCAGATCTCTTCACGGTTCGGATAACGGGTGACGATAACCCCTATGCTCAAAGAAACACTGGCTCCCACGCCCAATGATTGCGCGCTGCCGCGCCGTCGTGCCGATTTCGCCACCTTCAGCGAGGCGATCGATTACGCGGCGCGCAGCGAGAAGGGCCTCAACTTCCACGACATGCGCGGCACGCTGGAGCGGGCCTATACCTACCGCGAAATGCGCGCCGACGCGCTGGAGATGGCGCAGCGGCTGGTCGCATCGGGGATCGAGCCGCAGGATCGCGTCGCGCTGATCGCGGAAACCTCGCCCGAATTCGCCGCGCTGTTCTGCGCCTGCATCTATGCCGGGGCCTGGCCCGTTCCGCTGCCCCTGCCGACCGGCTTCGGCGGCAAGGACGGCTATATCGATCAGCTGGTGGTCCAGCTGCAAAGTTCCGACCCCAAGATCCTGATCTATCCGCCCGAAATCGACGAGATGGCGAAAGCCGCAGCGGACCGGCAGGGCTGCGAGGGGATCGACTGGGACAGCTTCGCAGCCCGCGACAAGGCGGATGCCGAGCTGCCGCAGGTGAACCCGGAAGACATCTGCTACCTGCAGTATTCCTCCGGCTCGACCCGCTTCCCCACCGGGGTCGCGGTGACGCACAAGGCGCTGCTGCACAATCTCTACGGCCATTCGAGCGCGATGGACCTTGGCACCAATGATCGCGTGGTCAGCTGGCTGCCGTGGTATCACGACATGGGGCTGGTCGGCTGTTTCCTCAGCGTGATCGCCAACCAGGTCTCGATCGACTATCTCAAGACCGAGCATTTCGCGCGCCGTCCGCTCGCCTGGCTCGATCTGATCAGCCGCAACCAGGGCAACACGCTCTCCTATTCGCCGACCTTCGGTTACGACATCTGCGCGCGCCGCATTTCCAGCCAGAGCGATGTCGGCAACCGCTTCGACCTGTCGCGCTGGCGCACCGCGGGCAACGGCGCGGACATGATCCGGCCCGACGTGATGCAGAACTTCGTCAACGCCTTTGCCGATGCGGGCTTCAAGGCATCCGCCTTTACCCCGAGCTATGGCCTGGCAGAGGCGACGCTGGCGGTCACCGTGATGCCGCCGGGCGAGGGCATCCGCGTGGAGCTGGTCGAGGAAGAGCGCCTGTCTGGCGCGCGCCGCAATCTCAACCGGCCCGCGCGCTATCGCGCGATCGTCAATTGCGGCAAGCCGCTGCCCGACATGGAGGTCGAAATCCGTGGCGAGGGCGACGAGATCAAGTCCGACCACCAGATCGGCAAGGTCTGGTGCCGTGGCCCCAGCATCATGCATTCCTACTTCCGCAACCAGGAAGCGACCGAGGAATGCCTGATCCCGAGCGATGACGGCAAGGGCTCCTGGCTCGATACCGGCGACATGGGCTACATGGCCGACGGCTATCTGTTCATCGTCGGCCGGGCGAAGGACATGATCATCATCAACGGCAAGAACCACTGGCCGCAGGATATCGAGTGGGCGGTGGAACAGCTCCCCGGCTTCAACCACGGCGACATCGCGGCCTTCTCTGTCGAGCGTGAGGATGGCGAGGAGGCACCAGCCGTGCTGGTCCACTGCCGCGTCTCCGACCCCGAAGAACGCCGCGTGCTGCGCGAGCGGATTCGCGAGAAGGTACAATCGGTCACCGGGATGCAGTGCCTGGTCGAACTGGTGCCGCCGCGTACCCTGCCCCGCACCTCCTCCGGCAAGCTCAGCCGCGCGAAGGCGAAGCGGCTGTACCTCTCCGGCGAAATCCAGCCCTACAGCCTGGCGGCCTGACCCCTAGCCCGGCGGATCATTCCGGAAGCAACCATTCGGGCTGCACGCCGCCGGTTTCGTCGCCGCCCACCGCGTCGACAGGCTGTATCCCGGCCTCGACCAGCGCCTGCCGCACGCTCGCAACCTGCGCTTCCGGCCCGCGCAGGCGCAGCGGGATGCCGATCCTGCGCTGCGCCCAGATCGCCAGCCCGATCGCGCGGCGACCGGCGGCATCGGGCTCTGCGTCTTCGTTGAAGGTGATCTCCGGCAGCGCGCGCAATGGCGGTACGATGCGGATGTCCCAGTCGGGCTCCGTCGCCGCGACCCTGCGTTCCAGTTCCCGATAGGCACCCAGCGTCGCCCCTTCGAGCGGCTGCGCGGTTACCAGCGCGCGACGTCGCTGGAGATCGATGGTGATGTCGTCCACCGGCACGCCGGCGAGGATCGAGAGCCGCTGCGCAATGGTATCGGCCTGCTGCCTCGCATCCTGCTGGCGCTCGCTCGCCTCGCGCAGCTGGAGCCGCTGCGCCTCGACCGCGTCGGCGCTTTCGACCTGCATGATCTGCACGCTCACCGGACGCCCCAGAGCCTCTTCCAGCTCCGCCCGCGCGCGGTCCTCCACCTGTGCGGTGCGGAACAGCGTGTCGGTATAGACCTGCGCGGTGACCTCGATCGAATCGTCGAGGAAGCGCACGGTCGGGTCGACGCTCTGCGCCTTGCCCTCGAAGGTATCGAAGAGGCCGTCGCGGATCGTACGCTCCGCCTGCGCCTCCCAGCCGATCTGGTACAGCGACAGGCCCAGCGGCACGGCCAGTGCCACGAACGCCGCGAAGATCAGGAAGGCCTGAAACCGGCTCTGCTTCTCTGTCAGCCGGGTGCTGAAGCCATACCCGCGTGCCATAGCCGTGGCGGTCAGCGCAATCGCGGTCAGGTTGGTGACGAACAGCAGCAGCGCGCCGAAGAAGACCGTCGAATTGAGCGTCGCCAGACCATAGCCGACCGCCGCCAGCGGCGGCATCAAAGCGGTCGCGATCGCCACGCCGACAATCGTCCCCTCGCGCCCCCGGATCACCGCGTAGGCGCCCGCGATTGCGGAGAAGATCGCGACCATCAGATCGAACAGGTTGGGCTGGGTGCGCGAGGCGATCTCCTCTGTCACCACCTGGATCGGGGAGAAGACCACGATCAAGGCGCAGAACAGGATCGCGATCACGGTGCCCAGCACCAGCGAGCGCACGGCCCGGCCCAGCCACCTGAAATCCCCCACCGCAAGCGCGAAGCCGACCCCCATGATGGGGTCCATCAGCGGCGCGATCAGCATCGCCCCGATGACCACCGCAGGCGAGGACAGCAGCATGCCGAGGATCGCGATGCCGGCCGACATGCAGACCATCAGGACATAGCGTCCGGTCAGCTCGCACTCCGCGCGCCGTTTCTCGATCACCGCCTGCTGGTCTACCGTGCCTGCGACCTCGATCGTCCACCAGCGGTTGAAGGCCTTGGCCACGTAGTCGATCCCGATACGACGTTTGCCGGTCGAATTATTCGCGACAGACTGGTCCGTCGTCTGCGAAGGAGAACTGGTGGGCGATTGCATATGTGCGCCATATCGCGGAAAACGCGCCCGGCCAAAGCTTGAAACGCGTGTCTTGCGCGACTAATACAGTCATTGAAGCAGAAGGATTTTTGACCTCTCATGGCGACCCAGAGCGACACCGCAACCGCGACCGAGCTGAACCTCACCCCGCCCGAGCCGATCCCCACCGTGGATGTGGAGAAGGCGGTTGGACTGGTGCCGGTCGACGAAGGCAAGAAGACCGAGCTGGATTCCAAGGTCGACAGCTTCGTCGCCGATCTGATCGCGCATGACACCCGCTCGCCCGAGTTCAGCAAGCGGGTCGACGAGATTTCCAACATGGGTCGCAAGGAAATCGCGGCGGCGTCTTCGATGTCGAACCGCTTCCTCGACCGGCCGGTGCGCGCGATGGACCGCGACCAGGGCGTGGGCGCGAACCTCGCCGAACTGCGCGTCACCGTGGAAGAGCTCGATCCCGCGCGCCGGGGCAAGAGCGGCATTCTGTCGAAGCTGCCCTGGGGCAACAGCCTGAAGGGCTATTTCCGCAGCTACCAGAGCGCGCAGAGCCACATCCAGGCGATCCTCGACAAGCTGCATTCGGGCCGCACCGAATTGCAGAAGGATAACGCCGCGATCGATGTCGAGCGACAGCACCTGTGGGAAGCCATGGGCAAGCTGGAACAGATGATCCACATCTCCAAGACACTCGACGAACGGCTGGAGGACAAGGCCAACGAACTCGACGCGACCGACCCGGAAAAGGCCAAGGCGATCCGGGAAACCGCGCTGTTCTACGTCCGCCAGCGCACGCAGGACCTGCTGACGCAGATGGCCGTGTCGGTGCAGGGCTACCTCGCGCTCGATCTGGTCAAGAAGAACAATGTGGAGCTGGTGAAGGGCGTCGATCGCGCCAGCACCACCACCGTCAGCGCGCTGCGCACGGCGGTGACCGTGGCCGAGGCGATGACCAACCAGCGGCTGGTGCTGAAACAGATCACCGCGCTCAACGACACCACGGCGGGCATCATCGATTCGACCGGCAAGCTGCTTCGCGAACAGACCGGCAAGATCCACGAGCAGGCCGCCGCCAGCACGATCCCGATGCAGACACTGCAGAACGCCTTCCAGAACATCTACGCGACGATGGACGAGGTCGACACGTTCAAGCTGAAGGCGCTCGACACGATGAAGCAGACGGTGACCACGCTTTCGAGCGAGGTCGAGAAGTCGAAGGAATATATCGCCCGCGCGGAAAGCCAGGCCCAGGCCCAGGCGCAGCTCGATGCATCCGAAGACGCGCTGCTCAAGCTGGAGGGCTAGGTGAACGACCTGACCCGCGACAGCGAGCGCCTGCTCAGCGACAGCCGCCAGCTGCTGATCGACAACCGGGTCGGCGGGCGCCACCGCCGGGTGACCGCGATCGGGCGCGAATCGGCGCAGGTGCGCAACCGGCATCGGCTGAAGAAGCTGCGCAACATCGTCATCGCGGCGGCGGCGATTCTCGCCTTTGCGACCATCGCCGGGATCGTGATCGACGGGATCGGCTTTGTCGGCATCGTCCTCACTTTCTTCGCACTGGTCGCGGCGGCGGGCATCTTCTCGGTCTTTCCGCGCATCTCGATCCCGCAGGCCGGCGACCTCAACAAAGGTACACCGCGCCAGATGGTCGCCCGGACGGAGCTGTGGCTGGAATCGCAGCGCGCCGCCCTGCCCGCGCCCGCCGTAGCGCTGGTCGACGATCTTGGCGTCAAGCTCGACCTGCTGGGCCAGCAGCTCGAAACCGCGCCCGCCAGCCATGATTCGATCCGCGACATTCGCGAGTTGGTGGGCGAGACGCTGCCCGAAATGGTCCAGTCCTACACCCGCGTGCCCACCGCCATGCGGACGGAGGAACACGCAGGGGCGACCGCCGACGAGCGGCTGGTTGAAGGCTTGAGCAAGATCAGCGGCGAGATCGACTCGATCAATCGCAAGATCGCCGACGGCGCGCTCGACGATCTTGCCGTCCAGCACCGCTATCTCGGCTATCGCTACGGCGACGGGCCGGCGGCGACTGAAAGCTCCAGCGAAGAGGCGCCCCGCTGATGCGAGTGCCGATCAAGCACGACCTGCCGAAGGAAGAGGTCCGCCGCCGCCTGCGCGAGCGCATGCCCGAACTGCCGCAGCACATGCCCGGCGGCGCGGCTGAGATGACCAGCGAATGGCCGAGCGAGGATTGCATGAAGATGTCGGTCGCCGCGATGGGCCAGACCGTGCGCGTCGCGATCGAGATCGAGGAAAAGCAGGTGGTGGTCGCGCTCGACCTGCCGCCGATGCTGTCCTTCTTCAAACCCCTGATCGCCGCGGCAGTGACCGAAAAAGGGACCAAACTGCTCTCCGGCCCGAAATCCTGACTTGATAATGGTTAGCCTGGGAACTTACCTCTTCCTTTGCGGATAGAACAACTTATCGCGCCTTGTGGCTGGTGGCACAGGCTCAGTTTTGGACGGGAAGAGGAACGCGCGAATGACTGCCAGGTGCGGCACAGCACCCGCGTTGCGCGCTCGGCTGCGCGCAGCGACACAAGACGATCACCAGGTACTGGACGATGCACTCGGTCGGCTCGATCTCGCCGATCGGCACGATTACGCCTGCTTTCTGCGGGTGCAATCGCGCGCGCGAATCGGCGTGGAGAGCTGGCTGGCGCGCTGTTGCCCGCCGGAATGGCTGCCACCTGCGCAGACCGGCCTGATCGAGGCCGATCTTGCCGCGCTCGGCTGCGCCGGGGTCGACGCGCTCGATGAGGACGTCCCCGCATTCGCCCACGCCGACGAAGGCCCGGTTGCGTGGCTCGGCGCGGCATGGGTGCTGGCAGGCTCCTCGCTCGGCAACCGGATGATGGAACGGGAGCTGACCGGCCGCGCTCCCCAAGGCTGGCCGATGCAGTTCCTGCGCGATGAAACAATGCCCGCTTTTTTCAAGGCGCTGCGTCCGCTGCTCGCCTCCGACGAGATCAACCCAGGTGCGGAGCGGACCGCGCGCGCCGTGTTCGCCCATTTCTCCCGCGAAGCCAATCGCCAGCTTGTGGCGATCGCTGCATGAGTGCGGTCGAAACCCAGGTCGATCTGACCAGCTGCGACCGTGAACCGATCCACCAGCTTGGCCATATCCAGTCATTCGGCGCGATGCTGGTCGTCTCGTCGGACCATTACATCGCCCACCATTCCGCAAATGCTGCCGAATTCCTCGGTCTGGAAGCGATTGCGCGGGGGGATTCGCTGGACTCCATTCTGCCCGAACTGACGCTGGAGACCATTCGGGACGCGGCGAAGTGGCTGGTCGAACCGGACGATACCGAGCGGGTCTTCTCGATTGCGGTTATGGGAAGCGGGCGCGACCGGTTCGATTGCTCGATCCACCGCGCTGCCGGGCTCCTGGTGCTCGAATTCGAGCGACACGATACGGCGGGCTTCGGCAATCACGTCGCCTCGATCCGGCCGATGGTGAACAGGCTCGAGGGCATCGACGGAGTCGAGAATATCTGCCAGGCAGCTGCGAAGCGGCTCAAGGCGCTGCTCGAATTCGACCGGGTCATGGTCTACCGTTTCCACCCGGACGGTTCGGGCGAGGTCATTGCCGAAGCACGCGAAAGTGCGGTCGATAGCTATTCCGGCCTGCGCTATCCCAAGAGCGATATTCCCCAACAGGCACGCGCGCTCTACCTGCGCAACCGTCTGCGGATCATTGCCGATGTGAACGATACGCCGGTTCCGGTAGTGCCGGGGCAGCGGCTCGATGGCGATCCGATCGACCTCAGCCTGTCGACCCTGCGCTCGGTCTCGCCGATCCATATCGAATATCTGCGCAATATGGGCGTACGCGCCTCGCTCTCGATCTCGATCATCGTGCGCGGACGGCTGTGGGGCCTGTTTGCCTGCCACCACTACCAGCCTCGCGCGCTTGCCTTTTCCAACCGGACGGCGGCGGAGGTGTTCTCGCAGCTCTTTTCGCTGACGCTCGACCGGGCACTGCACGATAGCGGAGAGGCCCGGCGCGCGCTGGGGCAGAACCTGCACGAGCGGCTGATGACCCGGCTCGCCGCAGGGGCAAACCTGCGCGAAACACTCGAGCAGATCGGCCAGTCGATCGGCGATTCGATCCCGCACGACGGGGCGAGCATCTTTATCGACGGCGATTACCGGGCGAGCGGCCATGCCCCCTCGGAAGATGAGTTCCGCCAGATCCTGCCCGCTCTGAACAGCGGGCCGGCCGGGCGCATCCTTGCACGAACCGATCTCGCAAGCGCGATTCCCGAGGCGCAGGCCTTTGCGTCGCGGGCGGCAGGCGCGCTGATCATTCCGGTCTCGCGCCAGGCCCGGGATTATTTCATCCTCTGGCGGCGCGAATTGACACAGGTGGTGACCTGGGCGGGAAATCCGGACAAGGCAGTCGAACGCACGGCCGAGGGCGAACGCCTCGTCCCGCGCAAGAGCTTCGCTGCATGGCAGCAGACGGTCGAGGGGCGCAGCGCCGACTGGACCCAGGCGGAGCTGGATCTGGCCGAAACGCTGCGGATCACCCTGCTGGAGGTAATCCTGAGGCTGACTGATGCCGCCGCGCAGGAACGCAAGCGCGCGGGCGAGCAGCAGGATCTCTTGATCGCCGAGCTCAACCACCGGGTGCGCAACATCCTCAATCTCATCCGCGGGCTGGTCAACCAGTCGCGCCACGAGACGGGCGATGCGGCGACGCTGACCACGCTGATCGGCGGGCGGATTGGCGCGCTGGCGGCGGCACACGACAACCTCACCCGCGACAACTGGGGCCCAACCTCGCTCAAGAAGCTGATCGCGGACGAAGCCGACGCCTATCTCGGTGCCAAGACCACCCGGCTGGAGGTCGAAGGGCGCGACGTGCTGATCGTGCCGCAAGCCTACACCGTGCTGGCGCTGGTGCTGCACGAGATGATTACCAACTCGGCCAAGTACGGCAGCCTGTCGGACCAGTCGGGCGATCTGCTGATCTCGCTGGAGCGCAACGAGGCAGGCGACCTGCTGCTGGGCTGGCAGGAACGCGGCGGGCCGCCGGTGCGCGCGCCCGAGCGGCGCGGGTTCGGCACGACCATCATCGAGAAGTCGATCCCGCATGAATTGCAGGGTGAGGCCGAGGTCGATTTCGCGCTGGGCGGCCTCAGAGCGCGCTTCACCGTGCCTGCACGCTTCCTCGAAGAAACAGACAAGGATCATGTGGTGAGCGACCTGAAAGACCACGCCGATGCGAGTGCGGGCGCAGAACCTGCGACCGATCTGCCGCAGCGGGTGCTGCTGATCGAGGACAACATGATCATCGCGCTCGATACCGAAGAGATGCTGCGCGAGCTCGGCGTGCCCGAGGTGCTCGTGTCGGGCAGCGTGACCCAGGCACTCCGGGCGATCGAGAAAGAGGTGCCCGATTTCGCGGTGCTCGACTTCAACCTCGGCGAGGAATCGAGCGAGCCGGTCGCGCGCGAGCTTGCGCGCAGGGGTGTCCCGTTCGTGCTCGCAACCGGATACAGCGCCAAGGAAGTGCAGTTCGAGGAGCTGGGTGCCCGGGCGATCCTGAAGAAGCCCTACGACAAGTCCGATCTGGCGAAGGCGCTGACCAAGGGCGCGTAGCAGCGCCGGTCAGTTCCCCCGGCGCTCGAAATAGCGCTGCTGGTAGAGGAAGCGCGAGGGCACGGGATTGCCCGCAGCGTCGCGCGCAGGTTCGAAGCGGATCTGCGTCGCCGACAGCTCGCACACCTTGGCATCGGTTTCGGGAAAGCCGCTGCTCCGCGTTACGCGGCAATCGGTCACCCGCCCCTGTGCGGATACCTCCAGCGCGACGATCGTGCGCGTACCGACCCGCGCGGCACGCCCGCCGGGCGGAATTCCGAAGGCGGAGACGTCGCTGATCCAGCGGGTCAGCACCGGCTGGGTAACTACGCCGCCCCCACCACCGCCCTGCCCGTTCCCGCCCGCGCCGGTTCCGCTGCCCTCTCCGGATGCACCGGTGCCCTCGCCCGCATCTGCCGCGCCGGAGCGGTTGGCATCGCCGGTAGAGGCGGCGCGCGGCGCCGGGTTGCGGCTGGGTAGCGGGATCGGCGGCTCCGGGGCAGCAACCTCGCGCGGTTTCGCACGCTCGCCCGGATCGCCTTGCGCACCGGCGGCATCCTCTGGCGGGCCCACAGCCCGTGCCGCCGCGGCAGTCTGGGTCGGTGTCGGGCTGGGTGAGGGGCGCGGCGGGGTGAGGTCGAACGCGGCAAAGCCGGCGTCCTGATCCAGCGGGATCAGGTCGGGGGCGAACGCGCGGATCAGCCCGTAGAGCACTGCGGCATGCAGCAGAACGATCCCGCCCAGCACCGGCAGGCTGGGTCGCGCCCTGTCTTCCGAAAATCCCCGTGCGGTGTCCATGTCCTGTGAAACTCCGCGCGCGCGGCGCAGGTTCCACGGGGCCACGGTCTCCCAAAAACGAAGAACGGCGACCTCCCGCTGTGGGAGGCCGCCGCTTTTCGAATCGAACGTTGCCGTTCGCGTGTCTGGATCAGAAGCCCCAGATCAGCGAGGCGGTGATCGCCCGCGGCGGGCCGATGTTCACGAACTCGCCGCTGGTGGTCAGGCCGGTCGAAGCCGAACCGACATAAACCTCGTCGAACAGGTTCGTGACGTTCACCTGGAAGTAGGCCTTCTCGAGATCCTCGTTGAAGGTACCCAGCGGCAGGCGGACGTCGATATCGGCCACGGTGTAACCCGGCAGGGTGATCGTGTTGATATCGTTCAGGTAACGATCGCCGGTCCGCTTGACCTGGAAACCGATCTCGACCGGGCCGAGGTTACCCTGGGCGCGCGCACCGATGGTGTATTCCGGAATGCCTGCTTCACGCTTGCCGGCGGTCGGAGCGAAGGTGGTCGCACCGGTCTGCACGTCGTCCTTGATGTCGGAGGCGACATAGGAACCCCAGACATACAGCGACAGCGCACGGATCGGCTGCCACGCGATGCTGCCGTCCACACCGTACTTGTCGACCTGACCCAGGTTGCGGGTGATGGTCCGATCGAGGATCGGATCATAGGCCGACTTCAGACGGTCCTGGTAGCGGCTGAACCAGCCCGAAAGCTGCGCCTGGACCGTGCGGGTCTGGTAGCGAACGCCCAGATCGAACGCGTCCGAGGTTTCCGGAGCGGGCGCAACGCCGACGTAGAGCGAACCGTACAGGTCATCCGTGCCGGGAACCGAGAGGTTCTTGGCGTAGCTGGCGAAGACGCTGGCTTCCGGGGTGAAGTTGTAGGTCAGCCCGACGTTCGGGAGCAGCTTGTTGTAGTCGTACTTGACCGAGGTCGGTGCGACGGCGTTGGGGTTCGCAGCCAGATAGGCGGTGATGTTCGCATCGCCGTTGATGCAGTTCACGTTGCCCGAGGCATCGGTGGTCACGCAGTACTGGTTGAGGTCGCGGGTGAAGAACGGCGCACGGACACCGACCTGGGCGACCAGATCGCCGAACTCGCCGCGATATTCCGCCGAAGCCTGATGCAGGGTCGCGAACGACTTGCGGTTACGCTTCTGCGGAGCAATTCCGCTGCTGTCGAGCAGCGGATCGTCGATCGGGAACACGCTCACGGGTTCGCCATTGGTCAGCAGCGAACCGGAGGTGCCGGTCTGACGGTGACGCGCACGGTCGAACGTGTAGGCGAGACGGATGCGCTGACCTTCGGCGATGTCGTAGATCAGGTTGGCGATCACGCCATAGCGGTTGGTCTGCGTGTTGCTGGGCGAGCCGATCGTGACGTAATCCAGCGTGTCGCCGTCGCCGTTCAGGTCGGTACCACCGAAGTAGTAGTACTGGGTCGAACGGGTGCTGCGCTGCGGGTTGCGCGGATCGGTGCGGAAGATGCCGCCGGTGAAGCCGTCGGGCGAGAAGCCTTCGAAGCCGATCGAGGTGCCGCCGCCATTGGCCTTCACGTACTGGAAGCTCGGGTCGACGGTCAGCGTCAGGTTGTCGCTGAGCGTGAAGCGCGAGTTCAGGCGGATGTTGGCAGTGTTCGACGGGTTGTAACGACGCTCGAACGGGGTGCCGCAGCTGTTGTACTCGTCCTGGACGCCCGGGGTGGCCGGGGCCAGCGTGCAGGGCGTGCCGTCGGACAGCTCGTAGAAGCGGTCTTCGGGATCAACGACCGAGTAACCGTCGGCACCGCTGAACCGCGCGGGAGAGCCGTTGAAGTTGTTGCGGTTGATATTGTAGTGGCCGGCGAGCGAGATGAAGTCGCCGTTCACGCCGATCGGCTGGAAGATCTTGGCGTTGTACTGCTGCTTGTCGACGCC
>CEPH01062470.1_pt1 | contig 18719 bp, 17 predicted proteins | sample 530571 | NCBI WGS metagenome assembly CEPH01 (sample SAMEA2620413, study PRJEB7988) | marine metagenome | biome: marine biome (ENVO:00000447); feature: surface water layer (ENVO:00002042); material: "saline water (ENVO:00002010), including plankton (ENVO:xxxxxxxx)" | depth 5 m | reverse complement strand
ACGCCCGTAACCTCGGCGCCAAGGCGCGACAAGGGCTCGCACAGCAGGCCCGCGCCGCAGCCGACGTCGACCGCCGCCTTGCCTGCAAGCGGCGAAGCGCTCTCGATATCGCCGCCCCAGTGGCGGTCGATCGACTCGCGAATGAAGCCCAGCCGCACCGGGTTCAGCCGGTGGAGCATGGCGGAGGAGCCCTTCGGGTCCCACCAGTCCGCTGCCAGCGCTCCGAAATGGGCCGCTTCATCGGGGCGAATGGTTGCTGTTGCATCGCTCATCCCCGCTCCCTAACACCGCGCCGAAAGTGGCACCAGCGAGGAAGGCTTCGCCCTTGGCGCGGATCGTGATGAAATTCGGCGGCACCTCCATGGCGGGGACCGAGCGCATTCGGCGTGTGGCGCAGATCGTGCGCAAGCAGGCGGCTCCCAAAGACGGCGGGCCGGCGAACGAGGTCGCGGTGGTCGTCTCCGCAATGGCGGGCGAGACGGACCGGCTGGTCAACTTCGCCCGGGAAGCCCACGCCCTCTACGACCCGGCGGAATATGACGTGGTCGTGGCGAGCGGGGAACAGGTCACCTCCGGCCTGCTCGCGATGACGCTCCAGTCGCTGGGGCAGAAGGCGCGCAGCTGGCTCGGTTGGCAGCTCCCGATTCGCACGATCGAGGCCCATGCCAAGGCGCGGGTCGATGCGATCGACAGCGAGGCACTGCTCGCCAGCATGGCCGAGGGCACGATTGCTGTGATCCCCGGCTTCCAGGGGCTGAGCGCGGAAGGCCGCGTCACCACGCTCGGCCGGGGCGGGTCGGATACCAGCGCGGTTGCAGTCGCGGCGGCGGTCAAGGCGGACCGGTGCGACATCTACACCGATGTCGACGGGGTCTACACCACCGACCCGCGGATCGTCGCCAAGGCGCGCAAGCTCAAGGCGGTGACCTACGAGGAAATGCTCGAACTCGCCTCCGTCGGCGCGAAGGTGCTGCAGACCCGCTCTGTCAGCCTCGCGATGAAGGAAGGCGTACGCATACAGGTGCTCTCCAGCTTCGTGGACGATGACGCGACCCCGGCAGACGATCTGCCGGGCACGCTGATCGTCTCCGAGGAAGAAATGGAGCGGATGGTCGAAGAGGGAAAAATGGAACGCAAGCTCGTCACCGGCATCGCGCACGACAAGAACGAAGCCAAGATCATCCTCACCCGCGTGCCCGACAAGCCGGGCGCGGTGGCAGAGATCTTCGGCCCGCTGGCCGAGGCCAGCATCAATGTCGACATGATCATCCAGAACGTGGGCCGCGACAAGGGCGAGACCGACGTGACCTTCACGATTCCCCAGACCGACCTCGCCCGCGCGCAGGCCCTGCTGGAGGACAAGCGCGAGGCGATCGGCTACAATCGGATCATCACCGACAGCCACATCGCGAAGATCAGCGTCGTGGGCGTCGGCATGAAAAGCCACGCGGGCGTGGCGAGCGACATGTTCCGCGCGCTGGCCGATCGCGGGATCAACATCCAGGCGATCACCACCTCCGAGATCAAGGTGAGCGTGATGATCGACGAGGACGAGACCGAGCTCGCCGTGCGCGTGCTCCACACCGCCTACGGGCTGGATGCGGAGGATGCAGCCTGAGGCTGGCGGGATGAGCCACACCGAGAAAATCCTGCTGCTCGGCTCGGGCGAGCTGGGGCGCGAGTTCGTCATCTCGGCCAAGCGGCTGGGCGCTTACGTGATCGCCTGCGACAGCTATGACAATGCGCCCGCGATGCAGCTGGCCGACGCGCGTGAGGTGTTCTCGATGCTCGACGGCGATGCGCTGCGCGGTGTGATCGAGAAGCATAAGCCCGACCATGTCGTGCCCGAGATCGAGGCTATCCGCACCGAAGTGCTGGCCGAGGTCGAGGCCAATGGCGTGCATGTCGTGCCGACCGCGCGCGCCGCGCAGCTGACCATGAACCGCGACGCGATCCGCGATCTGGCCGCGCAGGAGTTGGGCGTGCGGACGTCGCGCTACGGCTACGCCACCAGCCTCGACGAAGTGCGCGCGGCGGCGGGCGACACGGGCTTCCCCTGCGTTATCAAGCCGGTCATGTCCTCCTCGGGCAAGGGCCAGAGCACGGTGCAGGACGCTGACGGGCTGGAGGCCGCGTGGGACTATGCGGTCGCCAACATGCGCGGCGACCGGGCGCGGGTGATCGTCGAGCAGTTCATCGACTTCGACTACGAGATCACGCTGCTGACCGTGCGGCATTCCGGCGGCATCACCTTCTGCCCGCCGATCGGGCACAGGCAGGAGCGCGGCGACTATCAGGAAAGCTGGCAGCCGCACGGCATGAGCGAGGCCGCACTGGCCGACGCGCAGGAGATGGCGCGCAAGGTGGTCGATAATTTGGGTGGGCACGGGTTGTTCGGTGTCGAGTTCTTCGTGCGCGGTGATGCGGTGATCTTCTCCGAATTGAGCCCGCGCCCGCACGACACCGGGATGGTCACGCTGGTCAGCCAGAACCTGACCGAGTTCGACCTCCACGCCCGCGCGGTCATGGGACTGCCCGTGCCCGACACGATCCGCGCGCGCCCTGCGGCCAGCGCGGTGATCCTTGCCGACCGCGAGAGCGAGAGCGTCTCCTATGACGGGCTGGCGGAGGCGATGGCCAACGGCTCCGATGTCCGCATCTTCGCCAAGCCGGTCACGCGCCTCTTCCGCCGCATGGGTGTCGCGCTGGCAACTGCGGGCGATACGGACGAAGCCCGCCGCCTCGCGAAAGAGGCAGCGGACCGGGTCACGCTGACCTACGATTAGGCGCTCAGCCGAACAGCCACATCCCCATCAGGCGGGTCGGCAGGAACGAGAAGAGGCCGGGGATCATCAGCGCGCCGAGGTACATCCGCGTGATGTTCCGGCGATGGCTCGCGATGTCGCCCTTCCGGGCCGTGCGGACCACCTGCCACGCACCCAGCAGCGTGATCGGCACGAAGATGTGAATCCAGCTGAAGTCCGTCCCGCCGCGCACGAAAGTGATCGCGATGGCGGTGACGACCATCAGCGACACCCAGATCTTGCCCAGCATCTTGTGCAGCTTCGTGCCCTTGGTGGAGAGCAGCAGGTAGGCGCCGAGCGGAACGCAGGGCAGCACGGTGACGATGTGGATAGCAATCGCGATGTTGCGGTAGCGGCCGTCGTCGGGTGCGAGCCCGGCAAGGAATTTGAAGACCGCCATTGCGATGGCAGCCGTCATCAGCGCGCCAGCAATGGTGATGATCGATTTGAGGATCGGGCCGTTGTCGAACCGGGGCTTCGAGCGGGCTGCGGGGGCGGCGAGGGTGGTCATGCGAAGGTCTCCTGGATGTCTGTCTGTCCCCTGGATGCCTCAGGCCCGTTCGCGCGCAACGCGGCCTTCGCGGACGACGCAAACCCTTCGTGAAAGCGCCGGATTCGCGTGTGTTTGCCACTTTACGAAGCGCGAATGGTCCGCCACTTTGCGCCGATGGACACCAGCGAGCGCCGCGTCGAGGATACCGCCCAGCACCCGGTGCTGCGCAAGGTGCTGATCGACCTGTCGATCATGGTGGTGCTCGGCGTGGTGCTGGCCGTGATGGGCCCCTTCGGAAGCTTCCAGATGCCGCTGTCCGTCCGGCTGATCTACTGGGTCGGCCTCGCGCTGACAGGATATGCCTGCTTCCGACCGATCGGCGCGCTTGTGACCAGCCTCGGCCCCCGGCTCGATCTGCCAGGATGGCCGCTATGGATCGCGGCGTGTCTGCTGGCGAGCGTGCCGGTGACAGTGGCGGTGTTCTGGGCGGGGCAGCTGCCGGGCCCCTTCTCGCTGCCTTCGTTCGACAACTTCGCGCGGACCTACCCCTACGTGCTGCTGGTCGGCAGCGGCGTGACCGTGCTGTTCCACCAGATCGAGCGCCGCAAGGCCGTGGCTGTGGCCGACGCTCCGCTGCCGACACTCACGGCTTCACAAGTCGAAACTCCTCCTGCGCCAGAAGCCCGCTTTCTCGACCGCCTGCCTGCGCATCTGGGCAGCGACCTGCTCGCGCTGGAAATGGAGGACCACTACGTGCGTGTGCATACCGCGCTCGGCTCCGAACTGATCCTGCTACGGATGCGCGACGCGGTGGCGGAGCTGGATGGCATCGATGGCGCGCAGGTGCACCGCAGCTGGTGGGTCGCGCGCGACGCAGTCGAGGATGTGAAGCGCGACGGGCGCAACCTGCGGCTGGTGCTTACCGGCGGGTTGGAGGCGCCGGTCTCGCGTGCCCGTGTCGCGGAGTTGAAGGACTCGGGCTGGTTGTAGTTCTTGCCCACCGCGCTCGACGCTCGTAACCGCGCCAGCATGAGCAACACTCCCAAGACAGACGCGCTGATGGCGCGCGGCACCCAATTCCTCGGCAGCAAATACGCGATCCTGTGCGGCGCGATGAGCTGGGTTTCCGAACGCAACCTCGTTTCCGCGATCTCCAACGCGGGCGGCTTCGGCGTGATTGCCTGCGGTGCGATGACGCCCGAGCTGCTCGATACCGAGATCGCCGAGACGAAGAAGCGCACCGACAAACCCTTCGGCGTCAACCTGATCACCATGCACCCGCAGCTGTTCGATCTGATCGCGGTGTGTGAAAAACACGCCGTCACGCACGTGGTGCTCGCGGGTGGCATCCCGCCCAAGGGCAGCGTCGAAGCGATCAAGGGCGGCAAGAACCCGGCCAAGGTCATTTGCTTCGCGCCGACGCTGGCGCTGGCGAAGAAGCTATTGCGTTCGGGCGCGGATGCGCTGGTGATCGAGGGGATGGAAGCGGGCGGCCATATCGGGCCGGTATCGACCAGCGTGCTGGCGCAGGAAATGCTGCCCGAACTCAGCCAGGATCACCTGATCTTCGTCGCGGGTGGGATCGGACGTGGCAGCGCGATCGCGGGCTACCTCGAGATGGGCGCCTGCGGCGTGCAGCTGGGCACACGCTTCGCCTGCGCGACCGAGAGCATCGCGCACGAGAACTTCAAGAAGGCGTTCTTCCGCGCCTCCGCCCGCGAAGCGGTCGCCAGCGTCCAGGTCGATGCGCGGCTGCCGGTGATCCCGGTGCGCGCGCTCAAGAACAAGGGCACCGAGGAATTCACCGCGACCCAGCGCGAGATCGCCGGACGGCTCGACCGCGAGGAGATCGCGATGGCCGAGGCGCAGCTGCAGGTCGAGCACTACTGGGCGGGCGCGCTGCGCCGCGCGGTGATCGACGGCGATGTCGAGAACGGCAGCCTGATGGCCGGGCAATCGGTCGGCATGGTCAAGGAAGAGGAGCCCGTTGCGCAGATCATCGCCACGCTGATGGCGGAAAGCGAGGAGGCGCTGACCCGGCGCTGAGCGGACGCACCCGGCCCTCTGCTACGGGAACCACAGGCGGTCTCGCGCTTTATCCCGGGAGGCACGCGCGCGCGAAACCCGCGCATCTGCGCGAGAGCCGCCCCACGTTCGCTATCACACCTTCCGGAGGGTTCTTCCATGCGCATGATCCAGTCTCTCACCGTGGCCGCCCTCGTCGGCCTGGCCACCGTTCCTGCTCTCGCTCTCCAGGAAGGCGCGCCGCAGGTGCCGGGCCAGATGGACGCCAGCCGGGTCAGCGGCGGCACCTATGTGACCGATCCTGCGCACACGCTGGTCGCGTGGACGGTCAACCATTTCGGCTTCAACAGCTATTTCGGCGCGTTCGGCGACGTTGACGGCACGCTGCAGATCGATCCTGCCGATCTGTCCTCCGCCAAGGTCGACGTGACCATCCCGATCACCAGCGTTACCGTGGTCAGCGAAGGACTGCGCGATCACCTTCTGCGCCCCGCCAAGGATGGCGGCGACCCCGATTTCTTCGGCGCCGAGCCTGAAGCTGCGCGCTTCGTCTCGACCAGTGTCGACGTCGGCGCGGATGGTACCAGTGCCAGCATTACCGGCGATCTGACCATGAATGGCGTGACCAAGCCGGTCACCATCGACGCCCGCTTTACCGGCGCAGGCTCCAACCCGATGAAAAAGGTTGAAACGATCGGCTTCGAAGGCACCGCGACGATTATGCGGTCCGATTTCGGGGTCGACTACGCGCTCCCGCTGGTGAGCGACGAGGTCGAGCTGACGATCAGCGCTGCGTTCGAAAAGCAGTAGGCAAGCACAAGAACCGGGCGCGCCGCGGGCCCGAGCCGCGGCTCATTTCAGGGGAGGCACGCGTATGTGCGATGAGGCGAAGCTGGCCCAGTGGGCGAAGCAGGGGCTCAACCGGCGGCAGTTCGGCATCCTCGGCGGAGTGGCCGCGATCGGGGCCTGCGCACCGATGGCGGGGGGCTCCGGTGGCGATGCCTCGCTGCCAGCGCTGACCGAGCGTCAGGTATCCTTCGAGACCTCTGCAGGCACGATGGACGGCTTCTTCGTCGCGCCTGCCTCCGGCCCAGCGCCCGGCGTGCTGTTCTGGCCCGATATTGCCGGCCTGCGCGAGGCGAAGCGTGCCATGGCGCGGCGGCTGGCAGGGCGTGGATTCGCGGTGCTGGTGGTCAATCCCTATTACCGCGACGTCGCGGGCGAGCAGTTCGCCGATTTCGCCACCTTCGCGGGCAATGGCGGCTTCCAGAAGGTCAAGCCGTGGCGTGACAAGCTGACTGCACAGGCGATCATGAGCGACGCGACCGCAGCGGTCGACTGGCTCGATGCGCAAAAGGAAGTCGACACCGCGCGTGGGATCGGCACGCAGGGCTATTGCATGGGCGGGCCGTTCACCTTCTGGACGGCGGCGGCGGTTCCCGCACGGGTCAAGGGTGTCGCCAGCTTCCACGGTGGCGGGCTGGTGCGCGAGGATGATCCGATGAGCCCGCATCGCACCTTCGACGATACGCAGGCGCATTACCTGGTCGCGATCGCGAAGAACGACGACGCGGAGGCGCCCGATCACAAGCGCATCCTGCGCGAGGCGGCGGAAGAGGCGGGACGTCCGGCTAGAATCGAGGTCTATGATGGCGATCACGGCTGGACCGTGCCGGACAGCCCGGCCTATGCCGAACCTGCTGCGGAGAAGGCCTTTGCTGATTTGATGGCGCTTTACGCTACTGCGCTGTGACGACTGGCGCGCTGTTGCAAGAATGCGACAGCGCTCAAAATCGTGTTCCGCTGCCGAATCCACAGGCTTGTGCATGGGATGGCGCTTGTGCATGGGGCTGAATGAAGCTTCTTAAGAGGGGAAGATACGTGCGTATTGCCAAGACTTTGACTGCCGCCGCCGCGCTCGCTCTCGCCGGTGGGTCCATCGCCGCTCAGGCCGAACCCGTTCGCACCGCCGCTCCGGCGTCGGAAGAAAGCGAACTCGCGGGTCTCAGCTACGGCACCCAGTTCCTCGCGCTGGCGCTGATCGCCGGTGTGATCGCTGGTGCCTACGCGCTGGCCGATTCGGGTGACGACGATGCGGTGAGCAATTAAGCTCATTCTATCGGAATCGCCTTGAGCCGCGATAGCGCGGCTCGGGATTGAAAGGGGTCGCTCGCGAGGGCGGCCCTTTTTCGTTGTTACACGCCCGCATACGCCCGCCAGACCCCGGTTTCACTTGGCCTCGTCGCCCCCGCCCGCTACGCTGTAATCCTGTAAAATCAGGAGTGGATCGGATGGGTGGAATTGTCGTTCTCGGGCTGCTGGTGTTCCTGCTGCTCGTCTTCCTGATGACCGCCATTACCATGGTGAAGCAGGGCTACGTCTACACGATCGAGCGGTTCGGCAAGTTCACCAAGGCTGCCGATCCGGGCCTGACGATCATCTTCCCGCTGATCGACCGGGTCGGCCACCGCATCAACATGATGGAACAGGTGCTCGATATTCCGGGGCAGGAAATCATCACCAAGGACAACGCCATGGTCGGGGTCGATGCGGTGGTGTTCTTCCAGGTGCTCGACGCGCCCAAGGCGGCCTACGAGGTCTCCGGCCTGCACCCCGCGATCATGGCGCTGACCACCACCAACCTGCGCACCGTGATGGGCAGCATGGATCTGGACGAGACGCTGTCCAAGCGCGACGAGATCAACGCCCGCCTGCTCAGCGTGGTCGACCATGCGACGTCGCCGTGGGGGATCAAGATCACCCGGGTCGAGATCAAGGACATCCGCCCGCCGCGCGACATTTCCGAAGCGATGGCCCGCCAGATGAAGGCCGAACGCCTCAAGCGCGCCGAGATCCTCGAAGCCGAGGGCGATCGCCAGAGCCGCATCCTGCGCGCCGAGGGTGAGAAACAGAGCGCGATCCTGAAGGCCGAAGGTGCACGCGAGAGTGCGTTCCGCGATGCCGAGGCGCGCGAGCGTGCCGCCGAAGCCGAAGCCAAGGCCACCCAGATGGTGTCCGACGCGATCGCATCCTCGGGCAACCAGGCGATCAACTACTTCGTCGCGCAGGAATACACCAAGGCGGTGGGCAAGTTCGCCGACAGCCCCAATGCCAAGACGATCCTGTTCCCGGTCGAGGCGACCCAGCTGATCGGGTCGCTCGGCGGAATCGGCGAACTGGTGCGCAATGCCATCAATCCGGGCGAGAACGCGCCTGTCGGCGGCAATAACGGCGTGCCCCTCTCGCGCGAGCGCGATCCGGTGACGCGCGAACGCGCCTCGGTGCCCCGCGCGGGCCGCGGCGATCCGCAGTGATCGGTAAGCGGCGATGATCGACGGGATCGACCACTATTGGATATGGATCGCGCTGGGCCTCTTACTCGCAGTGCTCGAACTGCTGGTGCCCGGGGTCTACCTCATCTGGCTCGCCGTGGCCGCGCTCGTCACCGGCGCGCTGGCGTTCGTGCTGCCCTTCGGCTGGCCGCTTGAGATCGTCAGCTTCGTCTCGCTCTCGCTGATCGCGGTCTACAGCGCGCGCCGCTACCTCAATGACAAGCCGATCGTCAGCAGCGATCCGCTGCTCAACCAGCGTGGGGGGCGGATGGTCGGGGAGACGGCACTGGTCGTCCAGCCGATCGAGAGCGGCAGCGGGCGCGTGCGGCTGGGCGACAGCGAGTGGATCGCGCGCGGGCCCGACACTCCGGCCGGGCAGCGCGTGCGGATCAGCGGCAATGACGGTGCGATCCTGCTGGTCGAACCGATCGCCTTGATCGCCGAGGCGAAGACGCCGGATACCGACGAAACGCCTGCCGAAGGCTGAGCTTGCGCGCGGGCGCCCTCAGCCTGCGCTGTCCATCTTCTCTGCAAAGCGGCCATGCTTGCGATAGCGGACCATGTAGTGGTCGATGACCAGCTCCAGCGGGCGCGGCTGGATACCAAGCGCAGCGAAGCCAGGCACCCCTTCAGAGGCGGTGCTGCCCGCCTTGAGCATGCGCCACTGGTCCGTCCCCATCGGCGTTCCGGGCAGCGCGGCGAAAGCGGCGCTGGCACTGTCGGGCATCGGAACGAAGGTGCGCTTGCGCCGCTGCGCTGTGGCGATCCGCTGATTGAGTTCCATCATCGTCCACTTGTCCGGCCCGGCCAGCTCGTAGATCTTGCCGCCAAACTCGGACGGGTCGAGGAGCGCCTTGGTGATCGCCGCCGCCACATCGTCGACATGGACCACCTGCAGCGGCGAATCGGGCGCGAACACCGGCAGCACCGGCAGGCTCGCGATGAGGTCCGCGAACAGGTTCAGGATGCCGCCATCGGGGCCGAAGATGATCGAGGGGCGCAGGATCGTCGCCTTGGGAAAGGCATCGCGCACCAGTTCCTCGCCCAGCGCCTTGGCCTGCGCGTAGGTGGACGGGCCGTTGCGGTCCGCGCCGATCGCGCTGACCTGAACGAAGCGGCTCGCGCCAGCGTCCTTTGCCGCGCGCGCCAGATTGCCCGCAGCCTCGCCCATGAGCTTCATCAGGTCGCCTTCGAAGGTGCCGACCAGGTTGACCACCGCATCGCTCCCTTCGACGCAGGCACGCACGCTGCGCTCGTCGAGAATGTCGCATCGGGCGAACTGCAGCTGACCGAGCTTGGCCAGCGGCTTGAGCGAGAACGCTTCTTCCGGATGGCGCGCGGCGATTCGCACGCGGGCATTCTGTTGCAGCAGGTCTTCGGCGACGTGGCGGCCGATGAAGCCGCTACCGCCGAAGATCGTCACCACCTTGTCGGCGAGCGGATTGGTGATGGGCATCGGGTAGGCCTTTCCGAAGGGGGCAATTGGGGGGTTGATATGCAGCGCCGCTTTGCCGGATGGCGACGAGCCTCGCAAGGCTGGCATGCGTGTTCTCTATTTGCGTTGACAGGCATGCCCTCCCTCGGTTAGTGGCCCGCGCCTACCCGGCGGCCGCGCCTTCGATGACCGGCCTGCCACGTGTGCCCAGATGGCGGAATTGGTAGACGCACCGTCTTCAGGTGGCGGCGATCGCAAGGTCGTGGAGGTTCGAGTCCTCTTCTGGGCACCATTTCCAATCAAGGATTGGTATTGGTACAGCGGCGCTGTGCGGGGCGTCCAATCTCGATGTGATTAGGGATGTCCGCGCGGGAAATCGGCCAATCGGCGTCGACACAGCGACACAGATCTTCGCGCGCTGCTATTTTGCGATCCTGAGCCCACGATAGCCTGCGTTCAGCTTGCGCTGCATTACACGGAGCGCGCCGAAAGGGCTCTCTGCCGTGGGATGGACATCCAGGATGGAGCCATCGATGACATCGTCGACGGGAATGCTGTCGTGCTGTTGCACCAGCTCGTGGGCAAGCACGGGCGTTGTCATCTGGGTCGTCCTTGCCTCAAGCCGCGAACAGCTTGGCCATCGCCGCGATCACGGCGTCGGGATCGAGGCGATATTCGCGGTAGAGATCGACCAGATCGCCGGTCTGGCCGAAGCGGTCCACGCCCAGCGGCGAGACCCGGCGCCCGTCGACGCTGCCCAGCCACGAGAGAGCGCCCGGTGACCCGTCGAGCATGGTGACGAGCTGCGCGCCGGCAGGGAGCTGCGACAGCAGGTTTTCGATATGGGACGCCCGGGCGTCATCGCGCGCCATGCGCGCGCTCCATTCGCGGTGGAGGAGGTCGGGCGACGTTACGACCAGCAGGCCGAGGCCGGGCAGGTCGTCCGCCATGGCATCGCAGGCCGCGATGGCTTCGGGTGTAATCGCGCCCATGGTCACGATCGCAGCCTCGGCCGCTTCGCCCGGCTCGCGCAGCCAGTACGCGCCCTTCTTGGCACCCTCGCGCCACGCATCGTGGGTGCGATCGATCTGAGGAATGGAGCGCGTGGTGAGGCGGAAATAGACCGACTCTCCATCGGGGGCCTGCATGAGGGCGAACGCCTCTTCCATCAGCAGCGCCAGTTCATCGACGAAGGCCGGTTCGTAATGGCGCAGGCCCGGCTGGCCCATCGCGATCAGCGGTGGGTTGATCGACTGGTGTGCGCCGCCTTCCGGCCCCAGCGTGACCCCTGCCGGGGTTGCGACCAGCATGAACCGCGCATCCTGATAACAGGCGTAGTTCAGCGCATCGAGGCCGCGCGCGATGAAGGGATCGTAGACCGTCCCGATGGGAAGCAGCCTCTCGCCGAACAGCGCGCCCGACAGCCCCATCGCGGCGAGCGCGAGGAACAGGTTGTTCTCGGCAATGCCCAGCTCCAGATGCTGGCCTGCCGTATCGCCCTCCCACTTCTGGGCCGAGGGGATGCGCGCCTTGCGGAACACGTCTTCCATCTGCTGGCGCCGGAACAGGCCGCGCTGATTGACCCATGCGCCAAGATTGGTGGACACGGTCACATCGGGCGAGGTGGTGGTGATCCGGTCGGCCAGCGGCGAACCGCCCTTGGCGAGGTCGAGCAGGATCTTGCCGAAAGCGGTCTGCGTCGCCTGTTCGCTGCCTTCGGGCGCGGCGATCGCAGGCACATCGAAGGTGGGCGCTTGGACCTGCGCCTTTTCGCGCGCGATCTGTGTGCCTTCGACCAGATCGCGCAGCGCGGATTCGATATTGTCGCCAATCCCGGCGTAGGGTTCCCACTCGCTCCCCGCGGCGATGCCCTGCTGGTCGCGCAGCGCCTCGATCTGGCTGGTGTTCATCAGGCCGGCATGGTTGTCCTTATGGCCCGCGAAGGGCAGGCCGTAGCCCTTGATGGTGTAGGCGATGAACAGCGTGGGCGTGTCGTCGTCGGCCGCATCGAAGGCTTCGGTCAGGCTTTCCATGCAATGGCCGCCCAGATTGGTCATCAGCCGCGCCAGCGCCTCCTCATCGCGGCTCTCCAGCAGGTCGGCCACGCCCGGCTGCTCGCCGATATCCCTGGTCAGCCGCGCGCGCCATTGCTCGCCGCCCTGATAGGTCAGCGCGGCATATTCGGCGTTGGAGGTGGTATCGATCCACTCGCGCAGCGCTTCGCCGCCCGGCTCCTCGAAAGCCGCTTCCATCAGCTTGCCGTATTTGAGCGTGACGACCCGCCAACCGCAGGTGCGGAAGATGTCGTCGAAGCGGCGGAACATGCGGTCGGCGGTGGTATGGTCGAGCGACTGGCGGTTGTAGTCGACGATCCACCAGCAATTGCGCACGTCGTGCTTGTACCCCTCGATCAGGCATTCGTAGATATTGCCCTCGTCGAGTTCGGCATCGCCCATCAGCGCGACCATCCGCCCGGTCTTCTCGGGCGCGAGCGCGCCGTGGGCGACCATATAATCCTGCACCAAGCTGGCGAAGGCGGTCACCGCCACGCCCAGCCCGACCGAGCCGGTCGAGAAATCGACCGGAATGTGGTCCTTGGTGCGGCTGGGGTAGCTCTGCGCGCCGCCGAAGCCGCGAAACGCCTCCAGCTGTTCGCGCGACTGGCTGCCGAGCAGGTAGTGGATGGCGTGGAGGACCGGCCCCGCGTGCGGCTTCACGGCGACCTTGTCGTTTGGGCCCAGCGCATGGAAATAGAGCGCGGTCATGATGCTGCTGATCGAAGCGCAGCTCGCCTGATGCCCGCCGACCTTCAGGTTATCGCGACTCTCGCGCACATTGTTGGCGTTGTGGATCGTCCACGAGGACAGCCAGCGCAGCCGCCGGTCGAGCGTTTCGAGCAAACTGATACGGTCCGGTTCGATCCCCGGCTTCGTCTTCGTGGCCATGAGTCATCCTCAGTCTGGGGGCTGCCCGCCGGTCAGACAGAGATTTGATCTCCAGCGCAAGGATCGCATGGCGGATAATGCGGCCGGGAGCGCTCAATCCTTGTAGCGCATATCGATCCGCAGGTTGGTGACCCCCGAGCCGACCGTAAAACGCGCACTGCTGAGCGACGGAGGGAGGGGGATGCCGAGCAGGGTTTTGACCTCGGGATTGTTCGAGATGCCGCCGCCATCGACCGACAGGTCGCTCTTGCGGTTATCGTTGACATCGTGGTGCACGGTCAGCGCGTAATCGCCCGCGTTGTCCACCGGCACGCAGACCGTCATCGTGCCCTTGCGCGGCTTGGTTTCGAGGCGGGTCAGATAGCGCTGCGAGCGCAGCCATTCCGAGCCGCGCGCGCGGAAAGTGCGCACGTAGAGGCCGCCCTCGTTCGAGCGCAGGCCGGTGACCGTGATCCGGATTGCAGGGCCCGCGCCGCTGCTGCACTTGCTCAGGTCGTTGTAGATCACCTTGGCATAGGTGACCTGCTGCGCCGCGACCGGCGAGAGGGCGAGGCTGCCCGCTGCGGCGGCGAACGCGGCGCGTGCAGCAAGGCTGACGGGGCTGAAACGCATCGATCTATTTCCGTTCATGAGTGTGGGATTTGGGGCAATGGCGATCGCGTCGCAAGCCTGCCCGCTTTCCCTGTCCAATATCGGCAAGGCCGTGAATTGGCCATGAACTGCCTTATCCTTGCGGCATAACGACGACTCGCGGGGGAAAACGTGGTCGCTGCTGTCTCTTTCCGATTCGCTGCGCGCTAAGGGGAGCCGAAGCTCCCGCCTGTCATACAAGCCGATTTCGTCAAGATGACCGTACCGCTGATTGCCCCGTCCATCCTTTCCGCCGATTTCGCCCGGCTTGGGGAGGAGGTGCGCAGCGTCGACGCTGCAGGTGCGGACTGGATCCATATCGATGTGATGGACGGGCACTTCGTGCCCAACCTCACGATCGGCCCGGGCGTGGTGAAGGCGCTGCGCCCGCACAGCGACAAGCCGTTCGACGTGCACCTGATGGTCAGCCCGGTCGACCAGTGGCTGGAAGCCTTTGCCGACGCGGGTGCCGACCATATTACGATCCATCCCGAGGCCGGGCCGCACACGCATCGCACGCTGCAGACGATCCGTTCGCTGGGCAAGAAGGCGGGCGTGGTGCTCAACCCCGGCACGTCGGAAAGCGTGCTCGAATACCTGATCGAAATGGTCGACCTGGTACTGGTGATGAGCGTCAATCCAGGCTTCGGCGGGCAGAGCTTCATCGACAGCCAGCTGCGCAAGATCGAGGCGATCCGGACGATGATCGACGCGACCGGGCGGGACATCTGGCTGGAGGTCGACGGCGGAGTGGATGCGGAGACCGCACCGCGCTGCGTCGCCGCCGGGGCCGATGTGCTGGTGGCGGGATCGGCGACATTCAGAGGCGGACCCGATCGCTACGCCGCCAATATCGAGAGACTGAAGGGCAGGGAGAGCTGATGGTCGAACGGGTGGGGCATGGTCCGGCAGGAAGCGCGCAGGACGACGCGCATGAAGAGGTGCCCGATCGCGAGGAACGCGCCGCGCGCCAGCTGATCATGACGCTGGCCGACAAGCCCGAGCCGACCGCGCTGAGCGCGCCGGAAGACCCGCCCGCTCCGCTCCCCATGGTATCAGCCGAAACCCCGCCCGCGTCTCGCGATATCCCGCAGGTTGAAGTTCTGGCCCCGTCGCGTGCGCTGGTTCCGCAGGAAATCGGCGCGCCGCGGGTGAGTGCGGGCGAGCGGCTGGTCCGCATGGCCTACGCAGCCGGCATCCGCGGGCGGCTGATCACCTCGCCCCTGTCGAAGCCTGCCAAGCGCCGCGTGCTCGCGACCGTCACGCCCCCGCTGCCGGGCGACCGGGCGGCAGGAATTGCGCTCAGGGCGGGGCATTTCCTGGTCCACGGGGTCAAGCTGCCGATCGCCCAGCTCGACTTCAAGAACGGCACCCGGATGGCCCCGCCGCTGGAGCGTGCGGTGCATTCCTATCTCTGGCTGCGCGATCTGGCCGGCTCCGGCGCGCGTCCGCAGGTCGAGGCGACCGCGCTGCGCATCCACCGCATGTGGCTGGATGCCTTCGCCACGCCGGGCAAGGGCCATGCGTGGGAGGTCGAGGCGGCTGGCAGGCGGCTGCTTGCCTGGCTGGTCCACGCGCCGCTGATCCTGTCGAACAAGGCGGTGCGCGGACGCACGCTTGCCGCGCTGGACAAGACGGCCGACTGGCTCGATTCCCATGTCACCAAGGCACCCGACCGGGAGGCAGAGATTCATGCTTGGGCCGGGCTGGTCGCCGCGGGGCTGCTGCTGCCCGAAGGCAAGCCGCGCCGTCTCTATGCCGAGGCCGGGCTGGCCCGCGCGCTGGGCGATTTCGTGGGCGAGGATGGCGGCGTGCAGTCGCGCAGCCCGCTGTCGCAGATGGACATGCTCGAACTGCTGACCGAGCTGGCCGCCTGCTATCGCTCGATGAAGATCGAGCCGCCAAAGTTCGTCGGCGCCGTCTCCGAACTGCTGGTCCCGCCGCTGCTTGCGGTGGTTCATGGCGAGGGCGGGCTGGGCAACTGGCAGGGCGCGGGTGCCGTGGCCTCCGAACGGGTCAGCGAGCTGATCGGCGCGAGCGGGGTGCGCACCCGCCCGCTGAAGGAGCCGCGCGGCTGGGGCTATCACAGGGCGCATGCGGGCAAGACGGTGCTGCAGTTCGATGCGGCCCCGCCGCCTCTGGCCCGCTACGCGCGGTCGGGCTGCGCCTCTACCCTCGCCTTCGAACTTTCGTCCGCAGGCCAGCGGCTGATCGTCAATTGCGGCGGCGCGGCGTGGGCCGGGGGGCAGGTGCCCGCGCGGATCGAGCAGGGGCTGCGTGCGACCGCGGCGCATTCCACGCTGGTTCTCGAAGACGTCAATTCGACCGCGATCCTGATCAAGGGCAAGCTCGGCGCAGGTGTGGGCGAGGTCGAGGTCGACCGGCGCACGGTCGGCGGCACGCGCGGCGGCGCGACCCGGATCGAGGCGACGCACGACGGCTATGCCGGGCGGTTCGGCCTCAATCACAAGCGCGTGCTGGTGCTGCGCGAGGATGGGACGGAGCTGGCCGGGGAAGACGTGCTGTTGCCCGCGAGCAAGCGCGGCAAGCGCGGCAAGGTGGGCTACGCGATCCGTTTCCACCTCGGCCCGGGGATCGTCGCGCGCGTTTCGGAGGACCGCAAGGGCGCAGGACTCGCACTGCCCGACGGTTCGCACTGGCAATTCCGCGTCGCGGGTGAATATACGGGCACGCTCTCGATCGAAGACAGCCTCTTCGTCGACGGACAGGGTCGGCCGCAGCCGATCCAGCAGCTCGTATTGCAGGGGATGGCTCCGCGCAGCGGCGGCAGCTTCGCCTGGCTGTTCAAGAAGATGGGATAACACGTGACTGACATCGCTATCCGCAGGGCTCTCCTTTCGGTTTCCGACAAGGAGGGATTGCCCCAGCTTGGCCGCGCCCTCGCCGACCGGGGCGTGGAGCTCGTATCGACCGGTGGCACCGCCAGGGCGCTGCGCGAAGCGGGGCTGGAGGTGCGCGATGTCTCCGACCTGACGGGCTTCCCCGAGATGATGGACGGGCGGGTCAAGACGCTCCACCCCAAGGTCCACGGCGGGCTGCTGGCGCTGCGCGACAACGATGATCACGTCGCCTCGATGCAGGAACACGATATCGGCGCGATCGATCTGGTGGTGGTCAATCTCTACCCGTTCGAGGCGACCGTCGCGAAGGGCGCGGACCGGCCCGAGGTGATCGAGAATATCGATATCGGCGGGCCTTCGATGGTCCGCTCGGCGGCGAAGAACCACCAGTTCGTCACCATCCTCACCGATCCGGCGGATTATCCCACGCTGATCGCGGAACTGGAAAGCGGCAAGGGTGGCACCAGCCTCGATTTCCGGCGCAAGATGGCGGCCAAGGCCTTCGCCGCGACCGCCGCCTATGACGCGATGATCAGCCAGTGGTTCGCCTTTGCCGACCAGCAGCAGCAGTTTCCCGATTACCTCTCGGTCGGGGGCAAGGCTCCCACCGTGCTGCGCTATGGCGAGAACCCGCACCAGCAGGCCGCGCTCTATACGCCGACCGGGCCGCACGCGCAGGGCATTGCGCAGGCCGAGCAGCTGCAGGGCAAGGAGCTGAGCTACAACAATTACAACGACGCCGATGCCGCGCTGGAACTGTGCGCGGAATTTGCAGGGCAGGAGCCTGCGGTGGTCATCGTCAAGCACGCCAACCCCTGCGGCGTGGCGCAGCGTGGCACGCTGATCGATGCGTGGAACGAAGCGCTCGCCTGCGACAGCGTGTCGGCCTTCGGCGGGATCGTCGCAGTCAATCGCGAGCTCGACGGCGAGACCGCGCGCGCGATCTGCGAGATCTTCACCGAAGTCGTCATCGCGCCGAGCGTGAGCGACGAGGCGCGGGAGGCCTTTGCCAAGAAGAAGAACCTGCGCCTGCTGACCGTTGGCGACCTGCCCGATCCGCGGCGCGAGGGGCTGAGCGTCAAGCCGATCACCGGCGGGCTGCTGGTGCAGAGTCGCGACAATGCGACCATTTCGACCGACGATCTGAAAGTCGTGACGAGGCGCGAACCGACGCAGCAGGAGCTGAAGGACTGCCTCTTCGCATGGACCGTCGCGCGCCACGTGAAGTCCAACGCGATCGTCTATGCCAAGGATGGCGCGACCGCCGGGATCGGCGCGGGTCAGATGAACCGTCGCGATTCGAGCCGGATCGCCGCGATCAAGGCCGCCGAAGCTGCCGAGAAATACGGTTGGGCAGAGCCGCGCACGGTCGGCAGTGCAGTCGCCTCCGATGCGTTCTTCCCCTTCGCCGACGGCCTGCTGGCTGCGGCCGAGGCAGGCGCGACCGCGATCATCCAGCCGGGTGGTTCGATGCGCGACCAGGAAGTGATCGACGCCGCGAACGAGGCCGACTTGGCGATGGTTTTCACCGGAATGCGCCACTTCCGCCACTGATATGGCCGCGGCGGGCATGCCTCGTCCTAGGTCTTGCACGGTTAGCCGTAGCTGTTCGTCGAATTCACCGCGACGACAGGGATGCATCCCTACATCCATTGCTCACGTAGCTATTGAGACACACGAACGAGCAGTCCCATGAAGTTCTTCAGTTCCGACCTTTTCCGCAATTTCGGCATTGGCTTCGGCCTTGGTGCCGTCGCATTGCTGGCAACCCGCTTCGGCGGGGTAGAAGGCCTCGCCCTGGGGCTCTTCTGATGGCCGCACGCCGCCCCCGCCTTGCCTCCGGCATGCTCGGCCTGCTGCTTGCAGGATCGCTCGCGCTGGCCGGGTGCGGGCAGGCGATGGCGGCGGAAAACCACGTCCGCGCGCCGATCGCCCAGGCCAAGGCGAAGGAAAGCGGGCTCAAGACCGCGATCTTCGCAGGCGGGTGCTTCTGGGGCGTCGAGGCGGTGTTCAGCCACGTCAAAGGCGTGAAGAGCGCGGTTGCCGGCTATCACGGCGGGACCGAACGGCAGGCGAGTTACAAGCTCGTCTCCAGCGGGGTGACCGACCATGTCGAGGCGGTGAAGATCACCTATGATCCCTCGCAGATCCGTTACGACCAGCTGCTGCGGATCTTCTTCTCGGTGGTCGCGGA
>CEPH01173108.1_pt1 | contig 19002 bp, 17 predicted proteins | sample 530571 | NCBI WGS metagenome assembly CEPH01 (sample SAMEA2620413, study PRJEB7988) | marine metagenome | biome: marine biome (ENVO:00000447); feature: surface water layer (ENVO:00002042); material: "saline water (ENVO:00002010), including plankton (ENVO:xxxxxxxx)" | depth 5 m | reverse complement strand
GCAAAATGTACATGAACGAGTACATACATTACCCAATATCATAAAAGTGGCTGTGCCGGCTCCCCAACACTCGCCCATATTTGGGCAGTTTCCACTTTCACAAATGGTGTGCAGTTTATGGTTATCTACCAGCTTGCGCACTTTGGCATATTCAGGGCCAATAGGCAGCTTAACCCTTAGCCAGTCTGGCTTTCTCCTTTTATTTTCAGCGGGTTTCGATACTACAGGTAATTCAATCATCTGGCGTTCCTCCGACTATATGAACACAAAGGTAAGGCAAAGGTTCCAAATAAAAAGAGAGTGCTCTACTATCTTCTCTTACCAAAATAGATGGCAATAAAGGCGGCTGTGTATACGCTTTGGTTGTCGGCCAACGGAAGTATTTCTATTTCGCGGGTATAAACATCGGCAGTAAAGCCCATTTCAAAACCAAATACTCTCTTTTTGGTGGAATTGGTTTCGAAGGTGAGGGAGGCTTTGGCATGTAGCCCTAAAACAAATTTGGTCTGGCCAAGGCCGCGGAAGGGGCCTGCACTGCCTACTATAAATGGAATGGCGTGTTGGTTATTGTGAGGGTCGTATTGTTCTTTTTGGTTTTGGCTTATCTCAATGTAATACGGTATTTCCATACCAATGGCAGGACCACCAGCCACCAGAGCTGTTACACGGGCTCCTTGCTGCGGGGCTTTTTTGAATAATATTTTTTCTCTTCCATAAGTTGGTCGAAGGCTTACGAAGTAATTTGACTTACCAAACACATAGGAGCTTCCTGTAAAAGTGGTTTGCTTGGCTTCTCGCGGATGTTTAATATTCACCATTTCAATGCCCCAGTGCGAGAGATTATTATTGCCTAAAAAACTGGAGTGCCTGAAGTAAAACCCACTAATGAGTCCGCCATTAGTTGCTTTCACAATGCCGAAAACATTTTCTGTTTCGTAATCCTCGTCTATAAACTGTTGTATCTGTTGCCCAATGGCCAAATGGCTCAAGGAAATTGTCACCAGAAGAAGAAAGACTTTTTGTATGTTGCGCATCAGTTAGAAGCTGGCTTTGAAATGTTGCTAAAGTAACGAAAAATTATTGTCGATAGTTTATGAAAACAGTTGAGACCAAATATGAAGGAGGGCTTAGAACCTCTTCAGTACACCTTCAATCTAAGAACACTTTTCACACCGATGCTCCCCTAGATAACAACGGAAAAGGAGAGACTTTTTCTCCAACCGACACTGTAGCTGCGGCTCTGGGCGCTTGTATGATGACCGTTATGGCCATTGCGGGTGAAAAGAAAGGATGGGATATGAGCGGTATGCACCTGGCTACACAAAAAATAATGGCGGCTAATCCGCGAAGAATAGCCGCCTTAAGAGTAGATTTTTATTGGGATAATTGTGCGGTCAGTGATGAAGATCGTTCATGGATCAAAGAAATAGGGCTCAATTGTCCTGTGGCTTTGAGTCTCCACCCTGACCTAAAGCAGGAAATTACTTTCCATTTTTAGCCACCCAGTTGATCACCTTACCGAGGTCTTCGGCTTCGGTGAGTTTTATCTTGTTTTTACGCATGAACTTCTTCAGGGGAGCCTCATCGGCATAGGGAGCCATAAGTTTAAAAAAGTCTCCTTTGGTTTGAGGAACGGCCGTCCACACATCGTTCAGATTAATGTAGAACTCGTTGGCCATTTCTACCCTGTCGTATGGGTTACCCATGTCCATTACCGGATCATAGTCTCTTGGTTTAAATTCCAGGTAGTACTTTATCCATACGTATTCAGAGCTCTTTACTGTTTTAAAGAACCCTCCATACTCACTCTTTGGCCAAACCAACCTAATGTTTACAAAGGCCTCTTCCGGCTTGTCGCCCGATTGCAAAAACCAAAAGCGCTTTACTTCTTTCAGACTGTAAATCTGTTCTGAGCTGGCGTGTTCCAAGGTTTCGTTTTCTACATTGTATTTATAGAAGCCTTCTATCATTGTGCCATCCAGCAACTCAATTTTAGTCATGCGCTCATCCATATACAGGTGTGGTTCATATGGAATCATGATGTTCATAGGAACCCGGCTTCTTATGGTAAAGCGACCGGCCCCACTAATGTAGTCTATCGGGGTTATTTGAGCGGCCAGATCATTTGCTCCAAAAGCGGCACAAATAACCATGCAGGCCATGAGTTTTTTAAATCCTTTCATGGTTGATAAATTAACTATTCTGATACTTTTTTTCAATTTAGCCTAGCTTTTTGTAGCGAATGCGCTTTGGTTCAGTATCGCCCATGCGTTTTTTACGGTTTTCTTCATACTCGGTATAAGAGCCTTCAAACCAGTAAACCTGTGAGTTGCCCTCAAAGGCTAGAATGTGCGTACAAATACGATCCAGGAACCAACGGTCGTGCGAAATAATTACGGCACATCCGCCAAAGTTTTCCAAGCCCTCTTCCAGAGCTCTCAAAGTATTAACGTCCAAATCGTTAGTTGGCTCATCTAGCAGCAATAAATTTGCACCCTGCTTTAAGGTTAATGCCAGGTGCACCCGGTTGCGCATACCTCCGGAAAGTTCCGAAATCTTCTTGTTTTGGTCGTTTCCGCCAAAATTAAAGCGACTCACATAGGCTCTCGAATTAATTTGTTTTCCACCAAGATTAATAAGTTCGTTGCCTTCAGAAATCACTTCCCACACAGTTTTGTTGGGGTCCAGCTTGGTATGCTCCTGGTCTACATAGGCTATTTCTACTGTTGGGCCCACTTCGAAAGTGCCACTATCCGGCTCAATTTTACCGGTGATCATATTGAATAGTGTGGTTTTACCTGCACCGTTGGGGCCAATTATTCCCACAATTCCCCCTTGAGGCAACGAGAAGTCCAGGTTTTCATAAAGCAGCTTATCGCCAAACGCTTTGCTCACTCCCTTGGCATCGATAACCTTAGCACCCAGTCGGGGCCCCGGAGGAATGTAAAGCTCTAGTTTTTCTTCTTTTTCGCGTCCTTCCTGGCTTACCAGTTTGTCATAGGCACTCAATCGGGCTTTGGCCTTGGCCTGGCGACCTTTGGGAGACATACGTACCCATTCGAGCTCGCGCTGAAGGGTTTTTTGCCGCTTAGATTCTGTTTTCTCCTCATCGGCCAAACGCTTCTGCTTCTGTTCCAACCAGGAAGAGTAGTTGCCTTCCCATGGAATACCCTCACCCCTGTCAAGCTCAAGAATCCAGCCCGCTACGTTATCGAGGAAGTAACGGTCGTGGGTTACCGCTATCACTGTTCCTTTGTATTGCTTGAGATGTTGCTCTAGCCAGTGAACCGATTCGGCATCGAGGTGGTTGGTTGGCTCATCGAGCAGGAGAACATCCGGCTCCTGAATAAGCAGCCTGCAAAGGGCCACCCTTCGTTTTTCTCCTCCGGAGAGGTTGGCAATTTTGGCATCGGCCGGAGGTGTGCGCAGCGCATCCATAGCCCTCTCCAGTCGTGAATCCAGATCCCAGGCATTGTGCTGATCCAGTAGCTCTTGTACCCGTCCCTGGTCTTCAATAAGCTTATTCATGGCATCACCATCGGCCAAAACCGCTGGGTCGGCAAACTTCAAATTAATTTCTTCAAACTCCTGAAGCAGTTTTATCACTTCACCGGCACCTTCTTCTACCACTTGCTTTACCGTTTTTTCCGGGTCTAGCTGTGGCTCTTGCTCCAACATGCCCACGGTATATCCGGGCGAGAAGACTACTTCGCCCTGGTAGTTTTTATCTACTCCGGCAATTATCCGCAGCAGAGAAGACTTTCCGGCTCCGTTTAAACCGAGTACGCCAATTTTGGCACCGTAGAAAAAAGACAGGTATATATTTTTAAGAACTTGTTTCTGAGGCGGATAGATTTTGCTGACTCCCGCCATTGAAAAGATGATCTTTTGGTCACTCATAGTGTGAAATTTTGGCTCAAATATGCTAAAAATTAAGCTCGATAGAAGTGCTCTTGATTGATTTACTTATTTTCGGCCACTTTAAAGTACCATAGTTATCTCAAGTGGAATACGGTTACATAAAAGACGGAAAGGTTTACAGAAAGAGCTTCCTTGATTTTCCTGAAAGAGAGATAGGAACAGTTAAGGAAAGCGAAGAGGCAACCATACAATACTTCACACAAAAGTTTGAAGCCATTGTTAGCGAGGTAGAAGATGTAAAGTCTAAAGTGGAGGAACACGCCAACAAAGGCTCATTCTTAATAAAGGTAATTAACCTGAAAGAGAGCCTTGGCAATGTAGATGCACTGGGCGACTTTGAAGCACTGCACCATGCGCTGGAGCAGTTGGAGACTGAACTTAATGAATACATTGCTCAAAACCGGCATAAAAATTTACAGATTAAAACAGCTCTGTTGGAGGAGCTTAGGGTGGTTGCGGCCAGCCACGAATGGAAGTCGGCTACCGAGGCTATTAAGGATGTGCAGCAGCGGTGGATGAAAACCGGAGCTGTAGAAGTAGAACACCGCGAACGAATTGAGGGGGAGTTTAAACAGTTGGTAGGCGATTTCTTTGATCGTAGGGCAGCCTTTTATGCCGATTTGGAGAAAATGATGATCGAAAAAGAGGCTGACTATGAGGCTTTTCTGAATCAGGCTGCCAAGCAGCTTGCTGAAACGCCAGCTCATAAGCTTCGGGTGGTGCATGGAGATTTAAAAAAGAGATGGAAAGAACTGGGTAAGATTAAGCCCGACAGTCACTCCGCTTTTTGGGAGAAATTTCAAAAGCTCTTGAAAGATTCTCTGAGAAAAGCAAAGCAGCAGTCGGGGCAGTCACCGGAAGAGAGCCGAAAACTCAAAGAGGCACTTGTGGAAAGGTTGAGACAGCATAGTGAAGAGCTGGTGCCTAAAGTTGAACTTAGAAAAATTCAGGGGGAGTGGAAGTCGATTGGTTTTCCGGGAAAGGAGGCCAATAAAAAGCTTCAAACTGAATATAGAAAGCTAACCATGCTTATCGGTGAGAAGCAGTTCTTAGACCGACTGTTAAATAAGAAGGCGCGTAAAGGAATGAACGAAGGTGAGAGAGAAACCTTGAGAATTAAGCTTTTACAAGACCTACTTTACAGAGATACCACCGAGCTGAAAACTTTTGAAGAAAACGTGGTCAAATTCAATACAGCCAGTGGGCTAGATTCACTGCTAGACCGAAAGTTGGCCGACCAAAAAGAGAAAGTTGCCATAAAAAGGACTTTACTTAGTCAGCTTAAAGAAGCAAAAAAGGCCTCTTAGGGCATCTATTTGGCTGATTATCATGGTATTCTGAAAAATTGACGGTTAGCGTTTGAATTTTAAATTTTTATTCTATTCTTTTGCACGCCAATAAAAAAAAGAGAGATGTACTGGACACTAGAATTAGCATCATATTTGGAGGATGCACCTTGGCCGGCCACAAAAGATGAATTGATCGATTTTTCGATTCGTTCAGGGGCTCCTTTAGAGGTGGTAGAAAACCTGCAAGAGCTCGAAGATGACGGCCAACCGTACGAGAACATAGAAGAGATTTGGCCAGATTATCCTACCAAAGAAGATTTCTTCTTTAACGAAGACGAATATTAAAAGAACTCAAGCCCTGCCACTTCGCAGGGCTTTTTCATTGCCTCTTCTCCTGCAAATCTCACCTGAGATACCACCATTCTATTTTTTTTAATCCATTCTCCCTATATTACTCGTCTATCCACTTTCGCGCTGGATTGTATGAAAAATTAGTTGACATTCTAAAGAGTAATTCGATGAATTTAAACCTACGAGCAAAGCAGGAGAGAACCTACGATGCTATTGTGGTGGGTTCAGGAATTAGTGGAGGCTGGGCAGCCAAAGAGCTGAGCGAAAACGGCCTGAAAACACTGGTTCTTGAGCGTGGCCGCAAGATTGAGCACATTAAGGACTATCATACTGCTACTATGGACACCTGGGACTTGCCCAACAGAGGCAGAACACCCAGAGAGGTGATTGAAAAAGACTATCCGAAACAAAACCGTACCGGATACACCACCGCTGAAGCCCATAGGCATTTTTTTGTGAAGGACAGTGAACACCCTTATCAGGAAGATACCCGCTTCGACTGGATGCGAGGTTATCACCTTGGTGGACGATCAATTACATGGGGACGCCAGAGTTATCGCTGGAGCGATATAGACTTTGAAGCCAACCTCAAAGATGGCTTCGGGGTAGACTGGCCTGTACGTTACGCGGATATTAAACCATGGTACGACTATGTGGAAAAGTACATAGGAGTAAGTGGCGAAAACAGAGGGTTTAAGCAGTTGCCTGACGGACAGTTTTTACCCCCAATGGAAATGAACTGCGTAGAGCAGCACTTCCAAAAAGCTGTAGAGAGTAAGTGGAACAACCGTTGGGTAACCATTGGCCGAACCGCACACCTCACCCAACCGCTAAATCAGGCCTATCCCGATCATAAAAACCCGGGCCAGAGAAGCCAATGCCTTTTTAGAGACCGATGCATGAGAGGGTGCCCTTATGGAGGTTACTTCTCCAGCCTTTCTTCTACCCTGCCGGCTGCTGTGGCCACAGGCAATGCTACGGTAATGACCGATGCTATAGTGCATGAGGTGATGTATGACGACAGCACCGGAAAAGCCATTGGCGTTCGCGCCATAGACCAGAACACCAAAGAGTCTACCGAATACTACGCCAAGGTAATTTTCCTTTGTGCCTCGGCCATTGCCTCGGCAGGTATATTGCTACAGTCTAAATCGTTGCGCTTCCCCAACGGACTCGGCAACGATAGTGGCGAACTAGGACATAATATAATGGATCACCACCTGGGAGTTGGAGCCGGTGCCAGAGTAGAAGGGTTCGAAGACAAATACTACAAGGGAAGAAGAGCAAATGGTATTTACATTCCTCGCTTCCGAAATCTTGGTGGTAGCTCCAATATGAAAAACTTTGTGCGAGGCTACGGTTATCAAGGGTCTGCTTCAAGAGAAGGATGGGGTCGTAACATTGCCGAAATGAGAGTAGGCCGTGTAGGTGGCAACATTAAAGATGCTTTGATGGAGCCAGGAGGCTGGACCATGGGCTTTATGGGCTTTGGAGAGGTGCTTCCGCAGCATAAGAACTACATGTATCTGGATTATGACAACCTGGATCAGTGGGGACTACCTCAAATGAGGTTTGATGCCGGCAACTTCCATGAAAATGAATACGAAATGCGTAAAGACATGGCCGCAGCAGGAGCCGAAATGCTTGAAGCTGCAGGTTTCAAAAACGTGTATACGTATGATAATGGGCCTAACATGGGCTTGGGTATTCACGAAATGGGTACTGCCCGAATGGGTAGAGATCCGAAAACCTCAGTAACCAATAAATGGAACCAGGTGCACGCTTGTAAAAACGTGTTCATGACAGACGGAGCATTTATGACCTCGGCCTCTTGCGTAAACCCATCGCTTACTTACATGGCTTTTACCGCAAGAGCAGCCAATTATGCAGTAGATCAATTGAAAAAAGGAAAACTTTAAACCATGGAAAGAAGAGAAGCACTAAAAAATATAGGTTTTGGATCAGCAGCTCTGTTTTCTAGCAGTTTACTGTTTGGTGCTCTGCAAAGTTGTTCTCCTCAGCCCAAGGTAGATTGGGTGCCTGTGTTGCTTACCCCTGAAGAAGCGGCTCAATTGGAGAAAATATGTGAAGGCATATGTCCTAAAACAGAAACTCCGGGAGCAACAGAGGCAGGAGTTGCCAACCATATCGACCAGGCCTTATCTGTTTTGAATACTGATAAGGAGGCGGATTACTTTAGAAGGGGAATGGCTGTATTTGTAAAGAACTTCGATGCCAATCAGGATGTGAAGTTTAACAAAGCCACAACCGAGCAAATAACTGCGGCCATTAACGAGTACTTTAAAAAGTACGATGAGAATCCGGATATACTAAAACGCTATAGAAGTACATTCAACGACCCGGGAGAAAAAACCGATGAGTTTTTAGAAACCCACTTCGTTACCAATGTGGTAGATTCTACATTCTATAGTTACTTTACCAGCGAACTGGTAGGGGAAGAGGTTATGCCGTATGACCCCATTCCGGTAAAATACGAAGGATGTCTTCCATACGAGCCGGGGCAAAAGTCTTGGGCTAGTGTGTGATCATCATAAATCGAACAATAAACCCCGGCTCCGGTCGGGGTTTTTTATTTAACTTAAGGCTGTTATGAGCTGTACCAGCCCATTTTTTAAAAGCACATTACCTTTTTTCATTCTTCTGTGTCTGGCGTTTCCAAATTTTGCATCGGCTGGTTCTGAGCCAACGCCTGCCCAAAACTCTATAGTTCAGGTTCAGCAAGATACTTCCTATACAGCGATAGGGCCTCTTGAAGAACCCTATCTTAACCAACAGACACTTGCCTTTCAAGGCGATACTGACCTTAGAAGTCTTTTGCTGGGTAGTTTTTATGGGCTAATGGTAGTTATGATTCTCTATAACTTCTTCATCTACCTTTCGCTCAAAGACAGGGTATATCTACTCTATGTATTCTCTACCACCTTTGCTATGCTCACCACGGTTTCGACCAATGGACTTGGAGAGCAGTACCTGTGGCCTCAGCATGAGGGTATAGACGGAAACCTATATGTACTATTTGCCGGAATCAGCATGGCATTCTCCAGTCGCTTTGCGGCAGAGTTTCTCAATGTAGCTAGTTTTAGTCGCTCAATGGACCGACTTCTGTGGCTCATATGTGGCTTGAGCTTACTCATGTCTGTTCTTTGTGCTCTGTTTGGTGTTAACCCAATTTACGGTTTTGCCAGGTGGTTGGTCTTGCTCTCCTTTCCAACACTTTTGGTCGCAGGTATATTCGTATACCGAAAGGGGTTTAAGCCGGCTCTCTTTTATATCATTGCCTGGGTGCCTTACATTTTGGGTGTGCTCATCCGAACCATTCATGGAGCAGGACTTTTGCCTACCAATTTTTTTACGCTAACTGCTGTAGAACTAGGTGGTGCCATGGAAGTTACCCTGCTTTCGCTTGCCTTGGCCGATAGAATCAGGCGTATGCGCAAAGAACTCAGGCAGCAGGAAATAGAAAATGAGAGGTTTAAGCTGAGTTTGCTCGAAGAACAAAAACTACTGCTTGAAAAAACCGTGGAGGAGCGCACCAAAGCTTTGCAAGAGGCCAACGAGACTAAAGACAAGTTTTTCTCCATCATCGCTCACGACTTGAGAAGTCCTATGGTAGCCCTTCAAGGTGTTGGGCAAAAATTGGAATACTACATTCGCAAAAACAGACAGGAGAAACTCCTGGAGCTGGGCACCAAAATCGATAACTCTACCGATCATATAAACCATCTGCTCAATAACTTGCTGAATTGGGCAACCACTCAAAAAGGAAGTATTCCTTACCATCCGGAAAAAGTGTCTCTTTATGAAATGGTGCAAGAGACTATTCGTCTTTATGAATCGCTGGCAATCAGTAAAGAAATAGAGGTGATGAACGAGGTAAGTGAGGAAGTACTGGCCTATGTAGACGTAAACACTATGGCCACCGTAGTCAGAAACTTGCTAAGCAATGCCATCAAATTTAGCCCGGAAGGAAGCACCATTTGGTGCAGGTCTATGCAGGCTGATAAAATGCTTTTACTTCAGGTGAAAGATCAGGGAGTAGGCATGTCTGATGAAAAAATTAGAGAAGTACTCAATGGGCAGAGGCTTATTTCTCCCGCTGGGGTTAGGGGAGAGAAAGGCTTTGGCTTGGGGCTGCGACTTAGCAAAGAATTTATAAATTTGAATAGAGGTAGGTTTGAAGTAACTTCAAGAGTCTCTGAGGGAACAACTTTTTCGGTCTATCTGCCTTTAGGTTAATGTGTTGGCTGTTAGCGTTAATTCTATTTTTTTGAATACAGCTCTCTGAAATCTTCGGATTCCAAAATGCTAAAATGTTTTACTTATGAAATGTGCAAAGGAGTGATTTTAACTCTCCTCTTGTGTCTCTCTTTTTCCCTGAGCGGCCAGGACGCCCTGCACAGAGCCAGACAAGCCACCACTGTGGAGTTGTTGCAACTTGAGCTGGCCAGAGTAAAACTAATGGTGGATGCGGATCCACAACAAGCCAGATCGGTGAGCGAAATTCTGATTGAAAATGCCCGTGAGTTGGGCAGGGATGCTCTGGAAAATGAAGCAAGGTTGTGGCTCGGAGCCAGTTTATTTTCTCTGGGTAAATACGATTCTTCCATAGTGGTTCTGGAAAACTGGAAAGGCGGTGAGCAGGCAGCAAGCGGTTTATCTTATGCTAAGCGTAACTTTTATAAAGGAGTAGGACATTACTACCTGGGCGAGTACTCTGTTGCTGTGGATTTATTTTTGAGCACGGCAAATACTCCGGAACTCACCCTCGAACCTAAATTTCATGGTCGATACTTTAGGGTGTTGGGAGAAATATACCGGGCAGCAGAAAACCTTAACCCGGCCTTGGAAAACCTGGAAAAGGCACTGGAGATTTGTGAAGCCGCTCAGGATACGCTAGGAGTTGCTGCTACGCTCAACCGGCTCGGAGTGGTCTATTACCAGAAGGAAGAGCATCAGATAGCCGAAAAATTGCTGCTGCAATCACTAGACATTTGCCAGACCGCTAATTTGGAAGGAGTAGCCGCCAGTAATTTCAACGATCTCGGAGAGCTGTATTTTGCTACTAAAGAATATGAAAAGTGCCTCGACTTGTATGAGCGGGCTTTGCAAATGGCTCCCGATGAAAGTACCCGCATTAACACGCTTAACAACATTGCTCGGCTCGACTGGAACCTCGGTAGGTACTCTGAGGCTGTAGACCGAGCCCTGGAAGCATTGGCTCTGGCCGAAGAAATGAACATTCTCACTTATAAAGTTGATGCTACCAAAATCATTGCCGACAGTTATCAAGACATGGGCAAGTATGTGAAAGCCACTCACTACTATAACCTGTATATAAACTATCTGGAAACGTTGTTCGAAGAAGAGCAAGCCAAGCAGGTGGTTGAGCTGGAAACACAATATAAAACCGCCCAGAAGGAGCGAGAAATAGAGGGACTTTTGCTCAAACAGGCCGCAGAGAAAGAAAGGCAAAAACTCTACCTTATTGGACTGATTGTAGTGGCTGTATTTTTAATTATAGTACTTCTGTTGTTTATACAGATTAGAAAAAACAACCGTAAGATCAGTCTTCAGAACCACAAGTTGGAAGAACTAAATGCCAGCAAAGACAAGTTCTTTTCCATAATTGCTCACGATTTGCGCAGCCCCATGATTGCCCTTCAAGGAGTGGGTCAAAAGCTGGAATATTTCATTCGTAAAGAAAAGCAAGAGAAGATACTCGAGATGGGAGGGAAAATCGATCGATCAATAGACCAGTTGAACCATCTACTCAATAACCTGCTGCATTGGGCTGCTTCTCAAACAGAAGGGGTGCCCTATAAGCCTGAGCGGATCGATTTAGTGGAAGTAGTTAATGAAAATATCGAATTGTATATGGGCTTAATGGAATCGAAAGGCATAACGGTTGAGCATTCGAAAAAAGAGGCATTGATCTTTGCGGATAGAAATACAATATCTGCTATTGTGAGGAACCTCCTGAGTAATGCTATAAAGTTCAGCTTGGAGGGGGAACAATAACAGTTTTTGCGGAAGAACAAACCACGGGTGTTAAGCTCACCATAAAAGATGAAGGTGTGGGAATGGAAAAGGCTAAACTTCAATCATTATTTGGCAATAGTGCCTTCAGTACATTTGGGTCAATGGGTGAAAGAGGGTTTGGGCTAGGGCTAAAGCTTACTAAAGAATTTGTAGACCAAAATAAGGGAACCATTAGTGTGACCAGCGAGCCAGGCAAAGGTACATGCTTTGTTCTTGGTTTTCCATCTCAGGCCAAAGGAGTGGAGAGACGTTTGGATAGTGCCTAATGAATATTGTGTTGAAGACCAAGTATTGCCATAATGCTTATCTTTGATTTGGAGTTACTAGTTGTGCGGGTTTTCGATAATTTAAATAATCAATATGTCTGCAAAGTATTGAGGCAATGGGTGTTTGGTGTGTTCATCATAGTCTGTTGCAAAAATTGTATCGCACAACAGTCTTCTACCACTGCCGGTTGGGAGGAGTTTTGGAGTCGGTATGCTTTGGAAGCTAGAGGTGTCAAAAGACTTAGTTTTGCTACAGAATATGCTCCTTCATTAATACTGCTCAATCCGGCAAATGCAAGGTCTCTTTTAGATTCGTTGGAGTCGGAAATTCGAAGCTTGCCGCTTTCTCAAAACCAGCGAATAGCTCTTTACCGGTTGCAACTTCAGGTACACTCAGAATTTTTTGAGCCAGAAAAGGCCGGGCAGGTTGCGCGTAAGCTAGAGAAGCTATTGGCCCAAAGGAATAGCCTCGATTTTGGCCTTGAAAACCTGGCAGATGTGCATCTCTCCCTTGGTGACTACTTCATCAATTTTGTGAGTCCGGATTCGGCCATTTATCATTTTGAGAAGGCTCAAATTTATTCAGAAAGTATTGGCGATTCAGCCAGAATTTGGTCAAGCCTGAATAAAGAAGCATCAGTTTATAATAGAATAAATGCTCATGACCGAGTAATCCAAAATCATTTAACGGCTCTGAACCTTTCAAGAGCCATTAATGACAAAGAAAAGGAGCTTCAATCGCTTCATAGTTTGGCGGGAGGATACCGGGATATTGGAGACTATGATAGGGCAGAAACTTTCTATCAGGAAGAAATTGCCCTATGCCTGAAATTAGGTAATGAGTTGCGGCTTGCTTTTGCGTTCAGTAACCTTGGTAGGAGTTATAATAAAAGCGGACAGTCATCTAAGGCAAAGCTCTACACGGAAAAGTCTCTTGAATTAATTGGCAAACTAGGATTAGAATACGATCAAACTTCTTTGTGGATTCAATTAGCCGATTGTTTTATTACCCAAGGGTTGTTAAACGATGGAGAGAAGGCATTGGAAAGAGGTTTGGAAATGGCTTCAGAACAAATGTTTTTGGAGGCACAGGCTCAAGGGACCTTGTTAAAGCATAGGTTAGAATTGGCTAAGGGCAACGTAAATTTAGCTGAAGATCAGTTGCTGAGAGTTCTAGCTATAGTGCAGGAATACCCAATGCCCGAAACAGAAATGCTTGCCTATGAATTGGCCGTTGATTACTACAAACGTATTGGTGATTTTGAACAAGCCCTGAACGCCCAAACCCAGCAGAATATTCTAGAGCGCAACTTACTTAAAAAGCAAAAAGACTATCAGCTATTGGAGCAACAAGCCAAATTTGACGCGCTGGAAAAAGAAAAGATTATAGCAGAAACCAACAGGGCTTTAATATCGGAAAAGCAACGAAACTGGCGAATTACGCTTGCTTCGTTGGTTTTAGTAGCCATGGTTTTGCTAATTTCTTCCATGTTTCTCTTGCTAAGAAAACGCAAGAATGAGCTCACAGCAGCTTATCAATTGGCCAAAAGCCAAAAGGCAGAGTTGGAGTCCCTTAACAAAACAAAAGATAAGTTCTTTTCTATAATTGCTCACGACCTTAGAAGTCCTATGGTAGCCCTGCAAGGTATTGGCCGTAAGTTGGAGTATTTTATAAAAAAAGATAAGCAGGAAAAACTGCTCGAAATAGGTGGTAAAATTGATCAGTCCATAGACCAGTTAAATCACTTACTCAATAACCTGCTTAGCTGGGCAGCGTCACAAACGGATGGTATTCCGTATACTCCTGGGCAGGTCAGCATTAAACAGCTAATCGATGAAAATATAGCTCTTTTCCAATCACTGGCTCAAAGCAAATCAATAGATGTTGTCAATGAGGTAGAGGATGTAAATGTCTATGTGGACGTAAACACCTCTTGCACCGTTTTACGCAATGTGCTTAGCAATGCCATTAAGTTTAGCCCGGAAAGAGGCAAGGTGGTATTTTCAAGCGCGACTACTTTAAATAAGGTAGATATCATGGTCTCTGACAATGGGTTGGGAATGCCTTCACATCAAATGGATCGGGTATTGAGAGGGGAGTCATCCAGCCAACTGGGAACTAAAGGAGAGAAAGGTTTTGGCCTGGGACTAAAGCTTTGTGTTGAATTTATGCATCTGAATAAAGGTTCAGTAAAAATAGAAAGTAAAGAAGGCTCGGGGACCAGAGTGGTCTTGACCTTTCCGGTAATGCCGGCCGCAATTCATAGAAGACTGGCCTAAACCGAGAGAAATGACTTGTGACTATGAAAAATAACCTTAGTTTTAATCCCAGGCCTTATACCAAGTAAAAATGAATATACTCATCGTAGAAGATGAACCCAATTATGCCGACACTCTCGAGATGTTTGTGGATGAGTTGGGGTATCAGACCATTGGCATTGCAGAAGAAGGTCAGAAAGCGCTCAAATTTTTTAGGAGCAAGCAGCCGGATCTGGTTTTGTTAGATATAAATATTGAAGGAGAGATGTCGGGGATAGACTTAGCTCGAATTTTTCAGGCCGAGAGACCCACCCCGGTTATTTTTATTACTTCCTATGACGATAAAGATACCTTCAATAAGGCCAAAGAAACCGTGCCCAGCGCTTACCTTATTAAGCCTTTTGACCCGGTGCAGCTCGAAAGAAGTATGGAATTGGCCACCCTTAGAGCTTATACCACTTCTCACGAAGAAGATGTCTTTGAAGACAACAGGCATGTGGTGTTGGCAAAAGACTTCTTTTTTGTAAAAGAGAGAAATAAGCTGGTTAAACTTATGATTACAGACATACTATGGGTTTCTGTAGAAGACAAGTATTGCATACTACATACAGAAAACAAGAAGTTTGTCATTCGTCAGTCACTCAAAGAGTTGGCCGATAAGCTTAATCCTCAAGAGTTTGTACAAACCCATCGTTCCCACATCGTAAACATTAAAAAGGTAGAAGATATAGACCTTTCTCAGTTTACCATTGCAATAAATGGAGAAGAGGTGCCCTTGGGTAAATCCTACAAAGACAACCTGATACACCGCTTGCAAACTCTCTAATGTGGTTTTGCCCTCCCTTCGACCTTTTTGCGCACATAATCAAGTAGTTGGCGCACATTTCTAGCGAGTTGGTGCACCTTTAACCATTCAGTGTCTGGATGTTTTTCAATTTTAAACTGTGCAAAGCAGTAAACACACACAATATGAATTCAATTAGTATAATTGGTGCTTGCTATGGTGCCTATGGCGAAGCTACCAAAACCTTTGATGTAACCTCAAAGGTTCAAAAGCTGATTACCCGTTCTGGGGATAGTTTGGAAGTTGATAATCATATGTTTAATGACCCCTGCCCAGGTCACAGTAAACATTTTGGAGCTGTTTACAAGGTCAACGGACAAACGAAAGCGGTGGCCTGTAAAGAAGGTCAACGTGTAACTTTTTCCTGACACCTTTCAATCACAGATATGAGCAAAGTGAAAATTATATCGGCCGCTTACGGGACAAAAAATGCAGCTTTGGTGGTAACTGAAAAGGTTCAACAGTTGGTTGATAAGGGTGAGACAAGGATAGCAGCTTCCAATAAGTTGTTTGGCGACCCGAGCCCTGGTCATACCAAACACCTAGCTATTAATTATTCATTTAACGGAGTGAAATTGGCTGGTGCTTGTAAGGAGCATCAAACTGTTGCAATAGCTAGCTTCCCAAACGCCAATTGGATGTCCAGGATTAACGGAAGCAGGAAATTGTCGGAAATTAATATGCCCGGCACCCATGACTCATGTGCTCTTTTCGGAGGTTTTATGACCCAATGCCAGGAGTTGTCGATAGCTGCTCAGCTCATTTTGGGTGTGAGGTTTCTGGATATTCGATGCAGACATCTCAACAATGTGTTCACCATACATCATGGATCTGTATATCAAAAGATCAATTTCGGAGATGTTGTGCAGCAGTGTATAGATTTTCTGGTAGAAAATCCGAGTGAGACCATTGTAATGGGGGTTAAAAGAGAGTGTAAGGACGATCCTAAATTTTGGGAAATCGATGCCTGTAAAGATGAAGGCAACACGCGCAGTTTTGAAGTCACTCTTGAACACTACATGCATGGGGCAGGTAACCGTTGGTATGTGGCAGACACTATCCCCAATCTGCAAGAAGTTAGGGGCAAGATTGTGCTTGTTCGTAGGTTCGAGGGTAAATTGGGCATACCAGCCTATAATGGGTGGAAAGGGGACAGCATCTTTACTTTGAATGATGATGCGCCCTCAGAAACAGCACTTAATAAAATTAGGGTTCAGGATTGTTACAAAGTGGCGTATTTCAATGGATATGATGAAAAATGGAAGAATATTGAAAAACTGTTGAATGAGGCAGCCAAAGGGAGTACAAATGTTTGGTACTGGAATTTTACCAGTGGTACCTCTCCAGGTGCCCCAGATTTAAATAACCCCAGGGCCACTGCTATTGGCAAAGGAGGGATGAACAGTCGGCTAAAAGAGCGTTTGCCTGAATGGGGAAAAAAGAGAGTAGGTACGATTATTTTAGATTTTGTTTCGGATGACGGGCTGCTTGATAAGATTATTGCAATGAATTAGGCCACTATAAATCAATATGCTATGCAACCAATGAGTAAAAGTGATTTACAAATAGGGGACATTCTCATTTTTGAGAATTTCGACTTTAGTTTAGATAAATTTTTCAAAACCTGGGAGGAGGACGGTGCAGAGAAAGCCGCATTCTATTTACTGGTTTACCTTATTCCTTGGTTTGATCCTGGTAAAGAAGGGCAGAATTACAGAAACATATATCATGCAGCTATTTGGGGGCATGTAGATATTAATTTTGGCAAGAATACCTTTCCAAAAGTGATGGATTGTGTTGTTCAGGCCGGAAGTCATGGCATAGGTGCAGCTACTTTGGAATCGACATTGAATGCAGACTCGGTGGCTAAACTCTATGTATACCGAAGGAAAGGTGATTTGGATACTGACACAATCAACAAAGCCATTAGCGATTTTTACTATGATGGCTCAATTAAATATTCCTATTCAACAGCCTGGATGTTGGCAGTGATTTGCTCCATGCGTTATAAGGATGGAGAAATCCGAAAGATTATTCTGGATAAAATTCCAAATAGGTTTATTGCTGAGTCGGTCATTGTGGCGATTACTTTACTCATTAACGAATACAGTGAAGGGCACCAAAAAGATATGATTGCCTGCTCTACCTTGGTAGCCATGTGTTTAAAAAATGCTGGTTATCCCATTCATGTAGAGCCATTAACTGAATCTCCCGAGCTTATTTTAGATGATCAACTCATGGCAAGTTCCGTTCAACCAGAAATACAGCTTCCGGGGTCAATTCCGGAGATCAAGCGCACACCAATTGAAGAAACCATTATTACTCCGCGACAGCTTTTTGAATCTCCAGATGTAGAACTTGTGGGGTGCTTTTCCCGGTCGAATTAGGTCTTCATGTGATGTTTAAAAATAAAGCTTAGGAGCCATTTAGGCTATTGAGAATTTGTCTCCGTTTTGAGAGGAATCGTATCTCTGGAGTTTTCATTTTCCAACTATTGGTGACTGCTGGTTGTTTCCGGCTCCTGGCTTCCAGCTTCCGGCTTCATAGTCCCGTCTTCCGTCTTCTGTCTTCTCGCTTCCGTCTCATTCCAGCCCTAGCCCCTCACATTCCACATCAACTTTATTGGAGGCTCTTCGCTGCAATTGGTCTTGCTTATCAGGAGCCCGCTCCCAGCTCCCAACTCCCAACTCCATGCTTCCGTCTTCCCGCTCCAGCTTTCAATAGACCATGAACCACCAATGAACCACATTCACGCCCAAAAATCTGCCACTCGCGCACAATTCTGAATACACCCAACAACACTTGGGCATTTTTATTAAACAATAAATTTTAAAACATTATGCGTATCAGTAGAAGAACACACCTTCCAAAACTACTGTTTTTAATAACCCTGCTGATTCCATTGGTTGAAACCAAAGTGGATGGGCGGTTAGAAGTCTATGGTAACTTCCTGACTATTGCGGCTAACAACTCCTCTTTTAGTGCCGATAACTATACCGATTTTGGGACTGTATTCAACAGAACGGCCTCCGTAGATTATACGCAGTTAAGTAGGACGTTTGTGCTCGTCAATGGTGGAAGCAGCAATCTTGTAATTTCAGAAATAAGGCTGGAAGATGAACAAAACTTTTTTGACATTACAACTAGCGCAGTGGGAACACTATCTCCCAATGAATCGGCCGAGCTGGTCATTAATTTTAATAGTAGGGCATTTGGATTGGCTTTCGCAGAAGTAGTTATTGAAAGTAACGATCCCAACGGATCTTTCCGATTCTTTATTAGAGCCAAAAATGTAGAGTGTAATTCGACCAAATGTTTTGGAAAATTACCTAGTGACCCAACCGTGTGTAATTCTTTTGGAACTTGCATTGGCCAAAATACGTGCTCTTGTGCTCCGTTATATGCGGGTACAAACTGTCAAACACCAATACGCTGGAACGATGGTAATACGCTGGTGCGGGCTGGTCATGATTTTTCTCCGAGAATAACAATAGGCCCAGAACTAACTGATCCGAATGAAGTCTATCGAATTAAAGTCGCCATAAATAAGTTGTCCTTGTTCCAAGATACTGAAGTGTCTATTGGTGTTGGTTCTTCTCCGCCAGGAGATTTAGCTCATGATATTGGTCAGATAGACAGAGAGTATGGTTATCTATCTTCAGGGCGATTATATAGTAACGGAGTACATAGTGATTACGGCATTGGCTACGGTGAAGGAGATGTTGTGCTCATTATATATGACCTTCCTCAAAACAAGCTGAGTTTTGCTGTAAAAAAGGCTGGCACTCATGAGTTCCTTCCACAAGGAGAGGCATTTACCGGGCTAATAGCCAGGCCAGGGAAATCTCTTCATTTAATGCTGAGCCTGACTTGTTTTGGTGAATGTGAGCTTGAATTAGTAGACTGACCAATGACTAATTGATGCGAGTCTTTATTTTAAGCCTTAAATCTTAAACTTCGAACACAACGCACTTGTATTGGCAGTGCAGTAACGGCTCTCGACCCCGCCAGC
>CEPH01011510.1_pt1 | contig 19003 bp, 22 predicted proteins | sample 530571 | NCBI WGS metagenome assembly CEPH01 (sample SAMEA2620413, study PRJEB7988) | marine metagenome | biome: marine biome (ENVO:00000447); feature: surface water layer (ENVO:00002042); material: "saline water (ENVO:00002010), including plankton (ENVO:xxxxxxxx)" | depth 5 m | reverse complement strand
TGATATAAATGAACTTTCAGATGTTGTTGCTCTAGCTAGACCAGCAGCTTTAGAATTTGTTAGTGTCTATAAAACACAAAAAGAGTTCCCATCTCAACTTAATTTAAATGAAGAACTCGACACCATACTTTCTTGGTCTAAAAACGTCATTCTATATCAAGAGCAGTTGATGCAAATTGCTCATAAAGTTTTTGGTCTTACCCTTGAAGAAGCTGAGATCCTGAGAAGAATTGTTGGCAAAAAGAAGGTCGATGAAATGCCTAAGTGGAAAGATAGGATTTACGAGGCGGGGAGAGAAAACAATCTCGACGAGGAGATCAGTGACTTCTACTGGAACTCACTGGTTGCTGCATCTCATTACTCATTTAATAAGTCTCACAGCTTTGCTTATGCTGACCTTGCAGCCAAGACTGTTTTCTTAAAACACAAGTATCCACAGGAGTTTTTCCTATCCATTTTGGAGTGCGCCGAGTTTGACCCAGAACCTTTGCAGACAGTATCTGGAGTAAATGAAGAGCTATCTGATTTTGGTATGCGTATGTTACCTCCATGCCTTTTTAAGTCTGAGTTTGATTTTACAATTGAAGAAGGTAATATTAGATATGGCTTAAACAGCATCAAGGGCATATCTTTAAAATCAATAAAAAGCCTGATTGATTTCCGAGGTATGGAATTCAATAACAAATACGAAGTATTCGTAGCTGCCAAGCAATGTGGTATAAACATATCTGTTTTATCAGCACTGATTCAAGCTGGGACTATGGATCACACCAAGACCAATAGAACCAGAATGGTTCTAGAAGCTCAATCATTTAACTTACTAACAGACAGAGAAAAAAGAAATTTCTCTAAAATAGGAGAGAGGTTTGGCTATGATATACTAAATGCTATATCGGAGGTTTTGGAAAAACAAACTCTTGGAGATGACAACAAGCCTATAATGTCTCAAAAAAGATTTAAAACATTTAGAGCCAAGTTTGATAAATATAAAAAAATTTATAATCAAAATAAAAAACATGAAATGTTTGCAAAGTGGAGATATGAAAGCTCTCTTCTTGGTTATAGTTACTCTCACAATCTTAGAGAATGTTTTCAAGATAGGTTTTCATCACTGACTGATTTAAAAGAAATAGAATATTTAGTTGACAGACAAAATTTTCAAGTTGTTGCAGAGGTGAAAGATTTCTTTACAAGAACATCTCAAAATGGTAATAAGTATATGATGCTATCAGTTTCTGATAATACAGCAACAAAGACATTTTTATTTATGGACAATCAAAGAGAAGCTAGATTAACAAACTTTTTAGACGGTAAATATAAGCTTGCAAAAAACAAAGTGATTTTTATATCAGGATCTAAAAGCAACAATACGTTTTTTGTAGATAATGTGAGTCCAATTGAAACAGATATATATATGAAATTGAGGGAGGTCAAAGATGCCTAGTTTACCCCTAACTCCACATATAGAAGGAGTTCTTGACAAAACCAGAGAGCTTTCTGCTATTCTGCACAGAAATGGAGCAGACATAGATTTATTTTTCCACTGCTTCTTAAATGATTTAAGTCAATCTTGTGCAACTATATTTAAAAAAGTAAATGTAGATCCTAGAGATTTGTTAAAAGAGTCTAGAGAAGTTCTTAACAAGAAACGTAAAAATAAAAATGTTACAAAATCTCTTAAAACAGATATCCGCAAATTATTAAAAGAAGCAGATCAAGTATCTAAAGAAAATTTTGAATTAGATTACATACCCCCTGAGATAGCTTTGATGATGTTTTTTGATGAAAAACATGCGCCCAAAGTTATTAAAAAACTTTATCCTCAAGGTGACGAGCAATCAGATTGTATCGTTTTAGGTTTCATAACTGAGTGTTCTCTAACAGCTAAAGATTTTGAATTATCAGACGAATTAAATAAATTAACTATTGATAAGCCCGATGACTGGATTGATATGTTCAACAAGAATGAGATACTTTCTCAGTTTGCCGAAAACTTAAATTTAAAAGCTCTAAATGGAGAGATAGACAAGATAGTTGATTTCGATGGCAAGATGGATGAGCTGTCTACAACTCTTTGTAGAAAGAAAAAGCCAAATGCACTTTTAGTTGGTCCAGCGGGGACTGGTAAAACATCTCTCGTAGAGGGGTTAGCTAATAAAATAGTTATGGGTGATGCTCCAGAGCTTATAGCTAATAAAGTTATATATTCTGTTAGCTTATCTAGCATGGTGGCTGGCACAGAATACAGGGGTCAGTTTGAAAAACGCCTAGAGGACTTTGTAAATGAAGCAAAGAAATATACTAATTTAATTTTGTTTATTGATGAGGTCCACACGTTGATAGGTGCTGGAGGAGCTACTAGCAATTCTCTAGAAGCTTCTAACATACTCAAACCAGAACTTGCTAGAGGAACAATTAGCTGTATTGGCGCTACTACAATCAACGAATACACAAACACTATTAAGAGAGATACTGCTCTAGATCGTAGATTTGAGAGAATTATAATTAGAGAACCCTCTAGATTTGAGATGGAAGAAATTCTTCCTACTATTGCTTCATATTACGAAAAATTTCACACAGTTAAATATACTAACTCTTTCTTGGATAATGTTATAGACTACTGCGAAAAGTATATACCTAACAAATTTTATCCTGACAAAGCAATTGACATAATAGATCACTGCGGGGCACAAGCTAAAGTTAATTTTTGGCATGTCACACCATCTATAAAAGAAATACAGGTGGAGACAATGCAAGCTGCCCTAGATCCAAAAAAAGATCATACAGAGCTTTTAGAAAGACTTAATAATAGCCTAGAGAAATGGACAGAGGGTGTTCCAGAAGAAAAACCAGAGGTAAAGCTTTCACATTTAAAGGATTTCTTTTCTAAAAAAAGAAACCCATTGAGTAATACGGTCCTGATAGATAAGTGCTTTAAGTGCATTGAAAAGTCGATAGTCGGACAAAAAGAACTACTCAAAAACCTAAAAGAAAAAATAATTTTATCTTCTCTTGGTATTAGAAAAACAGATAACTTTTCTTCCCCTGATTGTTATGTTGTTAGCGGATCTAAGTTTAGTGGAAAGTCTTATTTCCTCGATATATTCAAAGATACATTACAAAAACATGGAGTAAATGTTCTTTCATACAGCGGTGTGCATTTTGCTGATTTGTATGCTCCTCATAAGATAGCGACCTCTCAGGGTAATAATACATCTCTCTGCGAGAAAGTCTTAATCACTCCAAATAGTGTCATTATTATAGATGATTTTCACAAAGTAGATAACTCTTCTATACCTTTGTTTAATCAAATATTTAAGGATGGTAGGTTTCAGATGAACAATGGTGACATGGCTGATTTCACTAATTGTATTATCTTTCTAACAAGTGATCTGTCTAATAGCCAATCATCTATGGGTTTTCAGGAAGCTAAGTCAGATAAAGATAATTTAATGATTCATCCAGACATATTGAAGCATGTTGATGAATGCTTCCCGTTGAAAGAGATAGACGAAAGAGGTCTTAGAAGAATACTATGGATGAAACTCAAGAGGCTTAAAAATAGACTTAAAGATAATGAAGTAGAACTTAATTTTGATTTTAAATACATAAAATCAATTATAGATAGCTTGTCTAATGAAAAGGTCAAAATAGAAGCTCTAAACAAAAAAATACTTTCAGAAATAACCACTTATGTTTCTAACTCTATATTAGAAGGAAATAAAAAAATTCAACTTTCTATTGAAAAAAGCTAAGTTTGATACGATCATAAATCATGAATGGCTCGGCTGCTAAAAAACTACGCAAGATAATCGGCTACGATAAAAAAAATCCAAATCCCATTCACAAAAGACTTTACACAAGGCTGAAAAAACGCTATGGATCATCTGATCCAAAGAAATTTTGGAAAGAATTAGAATCAAGATTCAACAATGAGTGATAACACTAAATTAAATGATGAATGGAAAAAGCGCGAATTAGGAGCGCTTTGGAGAGTGGACGGTAAAAAACAATCCTTCTATAGTGGGTCTATTAAAGACTCTACTGGAGAAGAAATTAAGATTGTATGCTTCCCAAACTCTTTTAAAGAAAAGGGTTCTAACCAACCTGATATTAGGATTTACACCAGTAAAGAGGGCGATTAGCATGAGTGAAGAGGATATTAAAAAACTCAAAGCTTATCTCACTTCTGAGATGGTCTCTAGGGTAACTCTAGCAGAAGCAATCAATATTATGCATAACTTGGCTACTCAAGAAGTTGAGGAGAATGTCAATAAAATGTCTGATGAGGAGAAAGCTAGTGCTCTTGAGGAACTATCTGCAAAAGTAGAATCTCAAAAAGAACAAACTACAGAGTCTGATTCAGGAGAATAGGTGTAAGACACTTAAAATGGCTTATACGCTCACCTTTCTAGACCATAGGTTATATCAAAGTTTATCTTTTGATGTCGATATTAAGTTTCCTGATTACTCAGAATATACTAAAAAATTCTGGATATTGAAGGAGTATGCTAAAACGTCATCAAAGATAAGCTTAGGTGAAAAAGGTGAGAACCCAAGTGTAAAAACAAATTCTTCTTATAGTATTGAGAAATCATTTAAGGATGATGGAGAGCTTGTGGTAGAGTTAATACAAAATATCAAATTTTCTGATGATTTTGATTACTTTGCTAAAGCAGAGATACAAGAGACTGAAGATGAAGAGCTTGAGGCCATTTTTAGTGAAATTAAAGCCTCTGATTTTGATGTAAATAAAATCAAAGAACTTTTTCACGATTGTTTTGAACAATAACGTATTAATAACTGGTGCGGCTGGATTTATAGGTAAAAACCTATCAGCTTTCTTGGAGCATAGGGGTCTTGAAGTTACTAGATTTGATAAAATTTTAGGTCATGATGGTTACCCTGATATCTTAAATCAAGATATTGTTATACATCTTGGTGCTAATTCTAGCACCACAGAAACAAATCTAAGCAAGATTGTTTATGAAAACTTTGAGTTCTCAAAGAGACTGTATGAAATGTGTTCTCGTATTGATGTAAAGTTTCAATATGCTAGTAGTGCTTCAGTTTATGGTATTTCTAGGACATTCAAGGAGACTGATTTCTGTAAGCCTCTTAGTCCTTATGCTTTTAGCAAATATATGTTTGATTGCTGGTTATTAAACCAAGATTACCCATATCAAGGATTTAGATACTTTAATGTCTATGGATTAGGCGAGGATAAAAAAGGCAAGCAAGCTAGTCCTGTATCAAAGTTTATTAAGCAAGCTCAAAGGAATGGCGAAATAAAAATATTTGAGAAGAGTGAAAAATATAAAAGAGATTTTGTTTCTATTGATGATGTTTGTGAAATACATTACAGGATGCTAGATAATGATGCTTCAGGCATTTTTAATGTAGGGACAGGGCGAACAATTTCATTCAGGGATATTGCAGAGATTGTAAAATCAAATTCTCATACAACTATTACTGAGACCCCAATGCCAAAAGAGTTGAAGAGTCAATATCAGAAATTTACAAAAGCGGACAACTCTAAATTATTAGAGGTTATAGGTGATTATGATTGGCAGACTGTAGAACAATATATAAACCAAAATATCGATGCTTACCTTAATTAAAAGTGTTTTAAAATCTTTGGAATTGTATTTGTTTTTGAAAAACAAGGCATTTTATCTAAAATTAGTTAAAGATCATGAAAAAGAACGTAAATCAATTATACAAGAAATTGAGGACATTAGGACTAATGGTGGTGACGCTGACCATGCTGACCTCTTGCGGGAGCAACTCATCCGTAAAGACAGGGACTTTGAACATTTATCAGCCTTCTACTCTCAGTTTGACAAAAGGGATTCCAATAGAGACAAGTAAGGGGATTTACACTCCTCAACAAGATGAAATTTGGCACTCTGATACTAGATTTAGAAAACTTGAGAGACAAATCTATTTTCCTAGTGGCAAATAAATCTTGAAAAATAACACATAACTTATATAATATAGCGAATATGAAGTCGATTGAATTCACACCAGAAGAGGCTCAGGCGGTCATCCAGCTTTTTGATGTTGCCTGTAAGAGTCAGGGTCTTGGGGTGGCAGAAGCTGCTGCTGCTTTAACTAGAAAATTCCAACAAGCATTTGGAGAGCAAGCAGAGCCAGAGGTCGTAGAAGCCTCTGAATTTGCAGATTCTGTAGAGCCTCCTTCAGAAGATAGTTAGTAATTTATACTTGACTAGCTATTTTCTGGTGCAACAATAATCTCAGTATGAAGAATCGTATTCTTACAACAATAATTATGGGTGCTGCTTTATTCAGCACGGTTAATGGAGCTACAGTTGCTGATATTTCAGTTGAAGCTGGTGTTTCTTACAGTAATCTGTCAACTAGTGGTGGATTAGCTATTAGAGATAATTCAGTATCTACCTCTATTTCAGCAGGAAGCCCTCTTTCTGGAGGAACTCTAAATTTAGCTGTTGATCTTTTTAGAACCGATGATGAAACAGAAGCTGACGTAGCTGTCGCTTGGGGTTTGCCTGTTTCAGTTTTTGGAGCTACTATTGACACAGAGGTCTACTTCCAAAAGATTGATTCCTCTTTCGGGGGATGGGAAGAAGTCGGAGTAGCTCTTGGTTACTCGCTTGACTGGTTTGATGTTGGAGCTGCATTATGGCATGAACTTGGCACAAACGCTGGTTATGGAGCTGAACTCACTGTTTCCCGTGAATTTGCCACACCTGTCTATGGACTTAGTGCTAGCCCATTTGTAACAGTTAACTTCGCAGACTCTTACAATTCTGTTGAAGTAGGTTTTTCTGCAAAATATGTCATGTCTGACGCTCTGTCGGTTGGCGCAAAAGTATCACTTAATGATAACGATGCAGGTGGCTCATACGCTCTTGATAAAGAGTGGATGGCTGGACTTGGCCTCGCCTACAAGTTTTAATTAATTTTATGAAAAAAGTAAACACTAGGGTCATTAGTGCGATCCGTAATACAAAAGGTCGGTTTTTTGGACTTTATACATCTAATGGAGAAGTTCTTAATGCTAAACTTAAGTCAGAAACAAATAACTATGTTAATGTTTATGACCGTAACGCTGGTGTGAACCGCAAGTTTGCAAAAAACAATATTGCTGGAGTTCGCGTTGCAGAGAAAAATTTTGGTAAGGTTTCTTAACTTTATCAACTATACATCTCAAACAAACCAAGAACCCCCCCAAAAAGGGGGTTCTTTTTTTGTATTTATGTGTAAAGTAAATATACATGGAACCTGAAAAGTCTTTAATAAGGGAATTCCTAAATGGAGGATGGTTGGTGCCACTCGTTGGCGCTGCTGCAATGTTTGCTAGACTTCTTTCGGGACAAAACGAATTATCTTTTAAACAACAATTAAAACGAATACTTACGGCTGCGATAGCTGCTGGTATAGCTTGGTTTGTATTAGAACAAACGGACGTATCCTCTCTAACCAAAGCCATAACATATGGTATTATTGGTGTTGTTAGTCCAGAGGTTATAAGTGGAATCGTTAGACTAGGAGAACGATTCTCAAAAAATCCCGAGCGATTTTGGAAAAAATGAAACCTAAATTTATAGTTTATTGTTTAGCTATTATATGCTTAACCTTTGGATGGAGAGGTTTAACTCTCACTGAAAAGATAGAAGCAACTTTACAAGAGAACGCTAGACAAGCGGAAGCCTCCATAATGGAAATAGGAATGTGTTTTGACTGGTATGGTGTAATTATAGTTGATTCTGTAATCAAAACATCTCACGGTGTCATATCAACAAATGAAATGGTTGATGTTCTTGAAGAAGAAAGTAAGAATAAAGATGAATACTTAGAGGGATATAAAGATAGTATCACAGAGGATGAGACTGAATATGCAGATTTTGTTTTTGCTCAAGAGGAAAAAATTAGCCTATACGTTGATCAACTTATTAAGTGGGCTAACAATAATGATATAGATAAAATAAAAGCGTCTATTCCATTAATGTATCAAATGACAGACCCAACAATTGATGCAATCAATAACATAATGGATACAAAGATGTATTATAATGAAAAAAAATCAGAAGAGTTATATGGTCAAATAAGTCAATATAGAGACTTTATGATTCTTGCGATAGTTTTATCAATCGTAATGTCCATATGCACATCTCATAAAACACGTTGTATATAAATGAATTTCAGAGGTAAAAAAGAAGTTGTAAAAGCGGTTCAGAAACTCCTTGGTGTCTCTGCTGACGGTGCTGATGGTCCTGTGACTTGGAATGCAATACTAGCTAAACTGTCAACAAAAGATACTGATAATGTTACTGGTAGCATAGCAGAGAAGATGGTGCTATTAGCTCGCGGTGAAATAGGAGTGTCAGAAGTTGATGGTAGCAATTGCGGACCCAGAGTGGATGAATATAAAGCTGCTACTTGGTTAGATCCAGATAAGGGTTGGCCTTGGTGCGCTGGTTTTATTTGTTGGCTGATAAGAGAGGCTATAGATGGAGAAAAAGTTGCATTTAAAAGACCTCAAACCGCTGGAGCTTGGGACTTTGAGAACTGGGCTAAAAAACAAGCTGGCAATGGTGTTGAGTTAAGAAAACCTACAAACGAAGATATCAAAGCTGGTGATATAGTTGTTTTTAGTTTTTCTCACATCGGCATAGCAGTCAAAGACATTGATTCTAGTGGCTATGTAACCACTATAGAGGGAAACACCAACGGTGCTGGTAGCAGAGAAGGCGGCTCTGTGTTAGAGAAAAAACGTCATGTATCTAAGATTAGGAGTAGGATAAGGATTCTGTAATATGGAGTGGGAGGTAGATCTTACTGAGCAAATCAGGGCTAGCAAGTGGAGCATGAAGCGTAAACGCGCTATTGATTGCAACAACCCAAAAGGTTTTAGCCAAAAACAGTATTGCAAAAGACAAAAAAGAGGAGGGTCTTACAAGTCGGAGGGCGATAAGGGTAGAGTCCCAGAAAAACGCAAAGATGGGACTAAAAGGCCCAAATCTGAACATTCAGACCTTTATACTGACGAAAATCCAAAAGGGACAATAAAAGGCTTAGGTTTTAAAGATGCTAAAACTGCTAGAGATTCTATAAAAATAATTAAAAACTCTAATAGAAAACATGCTCATAAAGTTCAAGCGATGCTTGTGATGATACAGAGGGCCAAAGTCGCGCTTAAAAGGACATCAGACCCTAAGAAAAAGAAAAATCTTAGAGCAGCTATAAAAGCATATGAGCCAGCTTTTGAGAGGCTTAAAAAAAAGCAACTCTGATATAAAATTTTTTGGATCTAATTCTTTGACACGTTATAATAATTTCGTGCAAAAAGTTAAAATTAAGATTAATAAATACGATATTTTTGACTACGCTGTTGGTCAGACCACTTTTGACCCTATCGAAAAGTGCATCGACCCGATGAGATATGAGGTTTTTGATACTTTTATATACGATACAAAAGAAAAGAAAAACATAGATCAATCAGAAGATTTTTGTCGTTTTTCTAAACAAGTTTCTCAATTAAAAACTAACGCTAGAAAAATGCAGCCTTCTGAGATAGATCAGTTATGTCAGGAGCTTGAGGAAATAGCTCCAAAATGTATTTCCATTTAAATTACGATGGTGTAATTTACATTGAAAGGATATAATATATTATGGACATAATTATTCAATTAATTCAAGATAACCCTTGGTGGGGAGTATTTGCTTCTGCTGTTGCTCTTGCTTCTGCTATCACCGCTGCAACTCCTACCCCCAAACAAGGAACTTTTTGGGCCAAGATTTACTCCGTTATTGATTGGGCTGCTCTCAATATTGGTAAGAGTAAAGATAAGGGAGAAGAGTAAATTACTCTTGACCAATCCTTTTGACGGTATATAATACTCTTAAATGAGTATTACTCCCTTTTTTTCTAGACTAGAAGCTCACCCAAAAAAATGGGGGGATGAGCTTTGGATAACCAACAACGAAAAGTATTGTGGGAAGATCCTTCGTTTTAACGAGGGGTCTTCTTTTTCTATGCACTACCACGTATTAAAAGAGGAAACTTGGTGTGTAACTAAGGGTAGACTAAAACTAGAGTATTACGACTTAGAAAAGGCTGATAAGCTTGATAAAATTCTAGAAGAGGGAGATGTGGTTCACTTAAATCCCTGTGTCCCTCATAAACTTACTGCATTAGTAGAATCCAGTGTTTTTGAGGTAAGCACTCAGCACTTCAATGATGATTCTTATAGAATAGAAAAAGGCGCATCTCAAAAATGAAATTTTTAGTAATCGGAGAAACTTGTAGTGATAGATTTTGCTACGGTAAATCAAACAGATTGTGTCCAGAAGCCCCAGTTCCTGTATTTGTTCCAGAGAATGGTGTTAGCAACTTGGGTATGGCGACTAATGTTTTTAGTAACCTAAAAGCAATAGATAACAATTTACACAATGGTAGTCCATATAGAAATGATATGGATCTTTTTACAAATGAGACTATGGGTCATAAAACCAGATATATTGATTCTCAGTCAAATCAAATGTTTTTAAGGGTAGATACTGATTCTTATCCTAATTGTAAGGAGCTTCCCGATAATATAGAAGATTACGATGCTGTTATTGTTTCTGATTACAATAAGGGTTTTTTAAAAGATTCGCACCTACAAGAAATTGGACTCAGGAGCAAACTTTCCTTCTTAGATACAAAGAAAAACTTTAATATTGATTGGTCAGATAGTTTTTCTTTTATTAAAATAAATGAAAAAGAATACGAAGAAAATGGTTGGAAACATAGAGCAGAAAATGTGCTTGTAACAAAAGCTGAAAAGGGTTGTTGGTATCAAGATAAAGATTACCCATTGAATAAGCCATCAGAAGTTAGAGATGTATCTGGTGCGGGTGATACATTTTTAGCAGCTTTTTCATACTCCTATACTGCAACAAAAAACTTAAATACTGCTATACTTTTCGCACAAGATTGTTGCCAAGATGTTATTACAAAAAAGGGTGTTACTACTATATGAAACATAAAAAAATAGTAAGTTATCAAGAGATTCTGCAAGAGAGGCAGACAGCTAGAGATATAGAAAAGTTTGGTATTAAAAAGTTTTTTATATTCACTAATGGATGCTTTGACTTATTTCATGCTGGTCACGCTACTCTATTAAGCGCAATGAAGAACGCTTGTAGCTTAAACTCAAGATTAATAGTTGGCATTAACAGCGATTCTAGTGTTAAATCTTTGAAGGGGGAAAATAGACCTATCATAAATGCAAAACAAAGAGCTTATATGGTTGCTTGTCATGAATCTGTAGATTATGTATTTACTTTCGGCACTAAAACAGTTGTAAAACAACTTCGTGAATTGCAACCAGATTTTTGGTGCAAGGGAGGGGACTACAATGATGACTCCCTAAAAAAATCAGAACTAAACGCATTCTGGGAAAACCCAACAGCAGGAGGTATAAAATTTATACCGTTTATAGAAAATATAAGCACCAGTGATATTATTAATAAAATAAAATGAGCACTTACATCGTAGATATTGACGGGACAATATGCACTCACAAAAGTCCTGAAAACAAATATGAAGATGCCAAGCCACTGAAAGAGAGGATAGATTTTTTTAATAACCTTTACTCTCAAGGTCATCAGATTATTTATTGGACTGCTAGGGGTGGTGCTTCTGGAGTTGATTACTCAGAATTGACAAAGCAGCAACTTGATGAGTGGGGTGTAAAGAGAACAGAATTAAGAATGAAGAAGCCTTCTTATGATTACTGGATTGATGATAAAGCTCATAATGTTAATGAATTTTTTAAAGGATACCTTTATGATTAGTTGTTATGATGTCTAATAAAGCAAAGGGAATGTCTTCTCCTTATCACATAATGAAATCTACTGAATGTCAGGGCAGCGAACAAAGATTCTACGACTCTTGTAGAGCGCTAAACAAAGATATTAAAAAAACTAAAAAAAATACCGATATATATAGGCACACAGATTTTATTGTCGATGGCGAGTCATATGATGTAAAAGGTATTAAACAGACTCAAAAAGAGGGTAAAATCCTGTTAGAGTTAAAAAACGTCCAAGGTGATTTGGGCTGGTGTAATGACCAAGGCAAACCAGAGTGGATTGCTTTTGATTATGGTCATTTCTTTTTATGCGCTAGAAACAAAGACTTATACGCATTTACTAAGACTTGCGAAAATCTAAATGTAAAAGTAAAAAGCGTAGGTAAAGCTTTGTATAAGTCATATACTAGAAAAGACAGGAAAGATCAAATGACTGTCATATACCTTTATGATGTCTTAAATACTTGTGACCATTGGTTTTTGCCCTATAAAGAAAATCGTGCTCCAATGGAAGAATATGAGGAGCCAAAAGACCTATTGTAGTGTAACAACCAGTAAACTTTTATATCATGCCACTTCCAGTCCCGAGAAACAATGAGAAAAGAGGCGATTTTGTTAGTCGTTGTGTGTCTAATTTAACTGATAAAGATGAGTTCAAAGACAATAAGCAGCGGGTTGCCGTCTGTATTAATATTTTTGAAGAAGCAGAATCAAAAGCTTCTGTTGTCACTGGAGAGGGAGACGAGAAAAGTCTTTATTTCTCTGATGCAGCTAATGAAAACAAAACTCTAAACAAGCCATTTAGAACTCCAAAGGGGCCTAAAAAGTTTTCTGTCTATGTTAAAAATGAAAAGGGCAATGTAATTAAAGTCAATTTTGGTGACCCTAATATGGAGATCAAAAGAGATGACCCCAAGCGGAGAAAGGCTTTCAGAGATCGACATAACTGCGATCAAGCAAAAGACAAGACTACCCCGAAATACTGGTCTTGTAAAATGTGGGAATCAGGGAAGACTGTTACTCAGATAACAAAAGGATCTGCTGAAGACTGGGATGGAAAAACATTTTTTGACCATGATTCTCTTGTTGAAGAATGTCCTGCACTCTTGGATTTGGCAGAAGGCGCAAAACGCCCCGGACCCAAAAGCGGAGCACAGACACCAGCAGAACCAAGTGAAAGAAGAAGAGGCTCCAAGCGTAATCCCAAAGGTAGTGCCAAAAAAGGTGGTGGAAAAATTACTTTTAGTGAAAAAACAACAAATACACTAAAAGATAAGGTTAAAAAACATAACGCTAAGTATTCTAGAAAAGTGACCTTGGGTCAGCTTAAGCGCGTTTATCGTCGTGGTGCTGGGGCTTTTAGCTCTACTCATAGGCCAAATATGAATAGACATGGTTGGGCTATGGCTAGAGTTAACATGTTTTTAAAAATGATGAGAGGTGGTAAAGTTAAAGATTCATACAGAAAGGCTGATCAAGATATTGCAAAGGCGGCTTACCATAAAGATAAAAAGGTTTATGGTATGGACATGGGTGATGATGAGAAAACTGTATTCAAGTCTTACATGACTCATTGTATGATGAACGATGCTGATATGGTTGACACAAAAGACATGGATATGGATAAAACTATGTCTTCTTGTGCTATGCAGTATAAGAAAGACAGGGCTATGATGATGGAAAAAGATGAGGAGAACAAGGCACAGCTTACTGAAAAACAGAAAAAACTTCCTCCAGCTCTTAAAAAGGCAATCCTCGAAAAAATGAGAAAAGAGGGTAAAATCTCCAAGGAGGAGGAAGAGGAGGAGAGCAACGCTGCTCATCATTATGATAAAAAAAAGAAAAAGAAGTCGGAAGGTAAAAAGAAAAAATATTCTTACGGTGCTCCCGATATGAATAAGCACTACTTTGAAACAAAAGAAGAGGCTATGAAAGATGCTGAGAAGCTTGGCTTAGATGGCATACATACCCATAAAACAGAGGACGGCAAAACTCTGTATATGGCTGGCCCAAATCATGAGGCTTTCATGAAGCGTCATAAAGAGGTCATGAAAGAAAAGGAGAAGAGCTAAGGGTAAGAATAAAAAATAATAAAAATTCATATTACCTAAATAAATTAATACTGTCACTCACAAGGTGACAGTATTTTTGCTATAATATGTGGGTCGCTGGAAACACAAATAATTGAAATCAGTGTAATTATTTAATATCATTGTTAAAGTGAAGACCATCTTAAAAAAGGTAATTAATTTAGAAACGAAACGTCATGACTTTGATAATGATTTCGCATATATTGAGATATGGAAAAACGCAAGATTAAAAGATTGCTATTTTGCAGAGAAACAATATTTGTGGCCTGACGGTTCTTTAAAAAGAGGTGGTTTAAAATATTTTTATTCACCTAGTATCAAAGAGGAAGTCGAAAAAGAAATAAAACCTGTTGATTATAACAAGTTTAGATTTTTTGGTCGATTATTTTATTTTAATGAAGATGGTGAGATATGTCAGATTGATAATGATCAATCTAATTTAAAGTCATCTTTTTCAGTAAAGGTGATTTAAATGGCAGAACAAGAAGATAAGTATACATCAGACTTTACTTTTATTGAGGGTATTGATGGGACTACTGTTCCAATCAATGAGCCATTTTATCCAGAAATATCATATTTATTTGGAGAGGACGATGATGGATCGCAGATTCAAACAGGTTTCTCTATTAAATTTAACCAAGGTTATGTCTATAATAGAACTTCTGAAAGTAATGTTCAAGATACAATAAAGGCTCAAATATCAGACATGGAAGAGCCTTTCCAGATATCAGATACTGGGAACGCAAGGTTTTTCGTTGAAGTTATAGTAAACAAAGATAATTTTTTAGTAGAGTCAGCAACTTTTACAGGAATTGAGGGAGCTGATATTGATAAGATAGGCACCAATGAGGGTATTAATACAAATTTTCCTCATATTATATTTAATGGGCTTGATGATGATATACCCGATTTTACTGGATACTTCCCAGTTTGCGATGTTGATGGGGGCGCAATATCAAGATTTTATCAAAGGGGAGATATTGTATTAAGTGATCGCCAGTTTAAGCAGTTGGGCACGGGGGTGGCCCATGATGCTGATGGTGGCGGTAATGGTTCTTCAAGAATTTTAAGGGATGATAGAAGAGACATAGAAACTGAACCCGTTAGAGTTAGGGGTGTCCAAGGTTCTGGCACTGTATTTGTTTTTGAGACACCAGACTATGTTGTAATTAGCGGTAGTGGAGACGTTGGTGCGGGAGGTAGCTGCGCTAATATTGGTTCAGCAGTAAAAGTATATGAAGACGGCTCTTCTAATCCTTTTGAATTTAGGACTTTAACAGGAAATGGTAAGCCTGAAGATGCGGGTAGAAACAATACTACTGTTAAAATAGATCCTGAAAATGCTAATCAAATTTTAATCAGTGGGGGTCATTCTGTAACAACTGGTGATGGGACTCATGTTTATGTAGAAGATTCTATTAGACCGTTTAAGTTTAGAGGTATAGGCGTTACTGGCCCTAATATTAGCATTGGCTTAACTCAGGTTGGAACTGATCAAGAAAAAATACTAATAACTCATACTGAGCCTACTCACGATACACCTACTTTACAAGAGGTTACAGATGAGGGGTCTACAACTACTACAGAGGTTACGTTTGGTAGTGCTTCATCCATTGGTAGCTCTCCAGTTAGTGTTGTAACAAAAGGATCAAGCTCAAATGGCATATCTGTTTATGCTAATGGAGATACAACAAATGAAATTGTAGAGTTAAAAGAAGACACATCGGATCATGGTGTTGTCCAAGTAAATTCTACTGATGGTGCTACAAGCGTCGAGATGGGTAGCAATAGCTCCAGTGAGGGAACGGTCACTACATCCAATGCTGCTGGCGATCAAGCTACGAACGTAATCGGCGCAGATGGCGCAGGAAATGCAACTTACACTCAAACAAATTCTGCTGGCACCACAACAAACCAAATCGCAGCAAAAGATGATACTGATACTTATTTAAATGCGGGACCAGTTGCGATTGGCGATAATTCTACTGTTGCTGGTAGAAGTCTTTTCGTCAAGGGAACCACTCGGATTCAAGATTCTTCTACGGCTGGTGATGGAACATTAGAATTTGGAAATGATGCGACACATAGTTTGTCTTACAAGACAAGCACAGATGCACTTACTGTAGGAGCTGATATTAAAAAGCTTGATGCAGATCATGGTGAGCAGATGGATATTTTCAGCACTAATGCTGCCAGTTACAGCGCACAAAATCCTTACCTTATTGGAAGCTCTCCCGCTACTGGTTCTGCTATTTTAGGTGGGTCTGGGAACTCTATCAGCGGTCATTTCAATGTTATAACTGCTGGAGCAAAGAATTTGATTTCGGGTAAATCAATGAACTTCATTGGTGGAGGTTCTGGAATTGATATAATAGATAGTGAATTTGCAATATCTGTAGGTGGTAGAAATAACGATTTAAGTGGAGCATCTTTCTCTGTCATAGGAGGTGGATTTAATAACATAGTAGAAGGCCCAAACTCTGTCATCGTTGGTGGAAAGGAAAATAAAATTAAATTTAGATCAGATGGCAATCATGGATTTAACTTCCTTGGTGCTGGAGGGTCTAACACTATTGATGGCCTTAATAACGTATTAGCTGGCGGTATCAATAACCTTGCGTCTGGTCAAAGAAATGCAATTATCGGTGGTCAAGGTAATGAGACTATAGCAAATGATGCTGTAGTTGCAGGTAACTTTTCTAAAGTTCAGAAGGGTCATGATGGAGCCTTTGTTTTCAGTGATTCTATAACTACCCCCGCTCTTTCTGTTGGCGCGAATACAATGCTCTTAGACTTTAAGAGTGGTGTTTATGTTACAACTGATAGTGGTCTTTATATAAATGGCAACGCTGTTCTCACTGGTGAAACACCAGAGGGAGATACATTACAGACTGTTACTGACAGGGGATCTACGACAACAACATCTATTTCAATCGGTGATGATTTAGCGGTTGATACAGATACTCTATTCGTAGATGCCTCTACAGATCGTGTTGGAATAAATAGGAGTTCTCTTACTACTTATGACCTTGAGGTCCGAAACGGCGCTGGTGGTAGCTCAAATCTTGGGATAATAGGGGGTTCCTCTAGCTCTCTTGTTTTAAACAATACTGATACATCCATAGTCGCTATGGATAGTTCCCAAGTGTTTTTGAGGACTACTAATGGTTTTTATTTCCAATCAGGGGTCACTAATAGAGCCGTTCTTACTAAAGAAGGCGATTTTGGTATAGGAACAATTAGTCCACAAGCCCGACTTCAAGTAAATACTCCCAATCATAACACTTTTGCTTTAGCGATTGGAAACGACTCATATGCAGGAGGAAGTCCTCGTCATGAGTTATTAATGTTAAATGATGGATCTCTTCAATGGTATCTTCCAGATAACGGATCGACCCCTGCGAAGTTTCAATTCTATTCTAGAGATAATAGTGATTTCTTTTTCACAGCAGATTCAGATACTTCAAGAGTAGGCATAGGGATAAGTAGTCCATCTCAAACTCTTCATGTTAAAGGGATTGGTATGATTGAAGATACCAGTTCAACTGATTACGGGACACTTCAATTTGGAACTGATACCTCACGTTATATACGTGGTAATTCTGCTGAATTACAAGCTGGCACTACAATACAGCAACTTCATTTCCAAAAAACAAATGCTGCCGCACAAATAGCTTCTAGCGCAGCAGACGGGGTAACTGCAATACAACTGCTCGCAAGAAATGCCCATACCTCTGCTAATATTTTAGAGGTTGTAAATGGCAATGGTCAAACAGCAGATTTTGTTATCGATAGTGATGGTCGAGTTGGTATAGGAACAACTAGTCCATCTGAAAAACTTGATATATCAGGAAACATTCTTATAACTGGAGCTGGGAGTGCTGGCCCACACATTAAATTGGCGGGTCCATTTTGCACTTGGGAGATTGAAAGCCAATATGCTGGTGGAGCGAACAACGACATGTTCCGAATAAGGAACGCAACATTAGGTTCAGATGCCCTAGTAATAAACAGAGGTAATAATAATGTTGGTATAGGATTAAGTAATCCAGCACATAAACTTGTCGTTTCTGGGGATGTCGGAGGCACGGGAGACGGGGGTAGGATTACCTTAAATGGCACAGGCTACTTGCTCTCGGGCGAAGCCGCTGAAGCTGATACATTGCAGACTGTCACAGATCGTGGTGCTACTAGCACCAATGCTATTAGCGTATCTAATAGTATAACATCTAATGAGTTTATTGTCGGCAATCAAGGCAAAGTAAACTCTACCTCTGCAAACGGACTTCAGCTTCAAGCTACCAGCACAGACAAACCCATAATATTTCTCACTAATGTTGGCGGTCAGACTGAAAGAATGCGGATTGGTCCTAGTGGCAAAGTAGGCATAGGAACAACTAATCCATCTGATGACCTTCACGTTCATGGCACTACAAATCCTGCGATACGAATACAAGACAGTAGCAATGATGTAATTTTAAGAATGCTGGCAGACGATTCGAAGGGAAGGATTGGAACCTTCTCTAACCATGACTTTAGTTTTTATTCTAACTCAAATGAAAGATTAGTTATCGACTCTGATGGTAATGTTGGAATAGGAACAGCCACTCCTGATGATGCTTTGACAATCGTGGGGACATCAGCAGATTTCTCTATAAGAAAAGCTGATAATAGTTTAGCTGCGAGAATAGTTCAATTCTCTGCTGGGGGCGGTCAACTAAGACTGTATGATACAGGTTCTAATGAAACCATTAGATTAGCTGGCGATGGCACGAATTCTTTCATAAATGGCAATTTAGGAATAGGAAAAACTGATCCTAGCAAACCACTTCAAGTCGTAGGAGGCATATCTGGTGAGGATATAATCTTAGATGGAGGCAACAGCTCTGACATGGCGATTCAATTCGCTGGATCAAACAATGGAATATATTGCGATCCTTTATCTCAGATGAGATTTGCAGTTGATAGTGCGTCTTCTGCGATGGTGCTATCTTCTAACAACATTCAGTTCGGTGCTGGTGGCAACTCAAAACTTACTTGGTCAACTAATAATTATTTAGAATTTAATGG
>CEPH01054141.1_pt1 | contig 19148 bp, 24 predicted proteins | sample 530571 | NCBI WGS metagenome assembly CEPH01 (sample SAMEA2620413, study PRJEB7988) | marine metagenome | biome: marine biome (ENVO:00000447); feature: surface water layer (ENVO:00002042); material: "saline water (ENVO:00002010), including plankton (ENVO:xxxxxxxx)" | depth 5 m | reverse complement strand
AGAGTATAAGAAGTATTACGAAGGTGAAGAGAAAAAATAATGTGGACCTACAGAGCAAAGGTGATTAAAGTCATAGACGGTGACACAGTTGACGTAGACATAGATCTAGGTTTTGGCATCTGGCAGAAGAACGAACGTGTAAGAATAATGGGCATAGACACACCAGAATCGAGAACAAGAGATAAAATAGAAAAGAAATTTGGACTGGCCAGTAAGGCGATGTTGAAAAGGGTATTAGGAAAAACAACAATTTTAAAAACTACAATAAACAAAAAAGGTATTGACATGAAGGGCAAGTTTGGTAGAGTGCTGGGAGACTTCTTGTACAAAGGCAAACCAGTATCAAAACTTATGTGTCGGGAAGGTTTTGCCGTGCCTTACTTTGGTGGAAACAAAGCAAAGCTTAAAGCCAAACACATGGCAAACAGAAGAAAATTAATAAAAGCAGGAACAGTACAAGGCGATATAGAATAAATACGTATATAACGGAAAATAACTATGGAACTAATAATAACACTTGCAATGAAATTTTGGCAATGGACTGTGTTAATCGCTGTGGTTCTAATTGCGGCAATTATAAACTGGACTGACAAAAGAGCCAAAACAAACATGAAATTTTATTTCAAAGGTATGCCGATCTTGCAACCTATACAAATTAAGACAAAAGGTAAAGGTTTTTGGAAAGGTATAGTATTATGGTTGTTGTCAACACGTAATTGGATTTTAAAAGAAGACTGGAAATATAATATAGATGGAACAGAGTATGTGATTCCTGCAGGATTTCAATTCGACGGAGCAAGTATTCCTAAGTTTTTAAGAACTTTCTTTTCACCAGTAGGAGTTTTGTTGATAGGTGGATTAGTGCATGACTACGCATACAAATATAAAACACTCTTGAAAAAGAATAAAAAAGACACGATGGGTGAGATCACGCAGAAAAAAGCAGACGAAATATTCAGAGACATAAACATAATTGTTAATGGATTTTACACTATGAACAGACTTGCATATTGGTCGTTGAGACTTGGTGGATTTGTTGCATGGAACGGACACAGGAAAAGAAATAGTAAAATACCGGAGTTAAAATAATGGCTGATTTGAAAGAAGACATGTTAGTATCAAAAGTTAAAGTAAAAGAAGTATCTAAAACATATGAGTTGCCAAAGGAAGATCTAGTTCCCAAGGAAGGGGATGACGCACCAACTTGGTATAATAAAACTGCTGGAATATTAGATAAGTTTAGATTAATTCCTAGGTTGATCATGTTGGCCTACATATACGCATTTTATAAATCTATAACTTGGTTTATGACCTTATCAGAACCTTCAAACGCTCAGGCAATGTTCATATCTACTATCGTTGGAGCAGGAGCGGCCTTTTTTGGACTTTACGTTGGCAAACCAGGTGCATCCATGCCTACTAAGAAAAAATAATAATTACTTTTACAATGCAGTTGTACAAGCCCTTTAATTTCCTTACGAATGAACTTTGCGATGAAATCATCCAATACGCAAAAAATAAAAATTTAAAAAAGGGCACAACCTTAGGAAAAAATAACGTAAGAAAAAATAGGATAGTTTGGTATAAAGAATCAAAACACTGGCAAAGGTGGATAGATATTTTCAACAAAATTGAAAGCAAAATTGATTGGATACAAGATCCACAAATTTCTTTTTATAGCCCTGGTGAAAAATACGACTGGCATGTAGATACATGGCCTAACTATAGGACACACATCAGATATTTTACACTTACATGTGAACTTCAAACTGCCCCTGGTGCCAGAATAGAACTTAAAAAAACAAAATTCGAACCACTGGAAAAAGGACAGGCGATAATTTTTAAACCACAGGATCTACACAGGGCGACCACACCAAGTCATGGAGAAAGAATAAGTTTTACCATTTGGGCCATGGCACTAAATCCTGGTAAGTTGACTGATAAAAATAGTGCTGTATAATATAACTAATGAAAAATTACTATGACATTCTCGGAGTGTCTGAAGACGCATCGAATGAACAAATTAAACGTGCATTCAAGGATATAGCCAAAAAAGAACACCCAGATCGTGGAGGTGATGAATCAAAGTTCAAAGAAGCCAATGAAGCATATGATACTTTAAAGGACACAAAAAAACGGCAAGAGTATGATACCATTAGGAAATTTGGACAGCCAGGCACTGGGGGCAACTTTCATTTTCGCAGTGGAGATTTTTTTGGCGATGATATTTTTGAAAGTTTCTTTTCAGGATTTCAAGACTTTCAATCTCCAAATATGAGGACAAGGTCTTTTCGAAAAACTCCGCAAAGAAATAAAAGTGTTAATGTGAGAATGGCTGTGAGTATTAAAGAAGCTATGAACAACATGGAAAAAACTATTTCTTACAGACTACCATCCGGCAAAGAAGAATTTGCCACTGTTAAGATCCCAGCTGGTGTGCAGAATGGAGTGACTTTCAAATATTCCGGTATGGGCGATGACAGTATAAAAAATGTCCCAAGGGGCGACCTGTTGGTACAAATGACAGTTTTAGATTCGGATGGTTTTTCACGCAAAGGGAATGACCTCTACACTGATAAAACTATAAGTTGTTTTGATGCGATAAGAGGATGTAACGTTCAAATAAAAGAACTTAACAATAATATGCTTAACGTGAAGATACCAGCAGGGACACAGCCTGGAACGTTGTTAAATGTCAAAGGAAGAGGTATGCCTATACACAAAACATTAAATATTAGAGGAAACTTGTACGTCCGAGTAATGGTGCTAGTTCCCCAATTATCACAAGAGGATTTAAAAAAGATTAAAGATTTATGAGCAACGAAATACCCAGCCCTTGCATGAAGATATGTGTTTTTGACTCTGAAAGTGGACTCTGTCTCGGTTGTAGTCGTACACCCGATGAGGTTGAAAAATGGGGACTGCCAGATACCACTAATGAATGGAAAATAAAAAATTTACAGGAGCTAAAACAAAGAGAGCAATGATAGAAATTTTTAAATACCCGCACGAAACATTAATGCAAAAGAGCACTATCTGGAACACAGGTGATACAATCGAAGGATATGACGACATTGAAAAATTTGAAAGTGATATGGTGGCCTTGATGCGTAGGCATAACGGAATAGGATTGGCGGCAAATCAAATTGGGATCACGAGAAATTTTTTTGCTATTGGTAATGATACATTTGACACATTTAATAATCCTGCTATAATATGGAATCCACAGATAATAAATTTTTCTGAAGAAAAAATTATGGACGTGGAAGGATGTCTAAGCTTTCCAGACATTTGGATGAAAGTAGAAAGACCGAAAGAAGTAGAAGTAACTTATGAAACAACACAAGGAAAAACAAGATTCGCAAAGCTCAAAGGCATGGAATCAAAGTGTTTCCAACATGAATGTGATCACCTTGAAGGTATTACATTTAATAAAAGAGTGCCTAAAATTAGATGGCAATTGGCACAAAAAGGATAAAGAATGTTAGAGGCAAATGAAGGTTTAGAAAATATTTTTGAAAACGCAGTCAAAGAAGCTGAAAAAAGACGTCATGAATATGTGACCATCGAACACGTACTCTTGGCTCTGATTAAAGACGATAGCATAGGAACTACCTTACACGAATTTAAAGTAAATGTAGGAATGTTGATAAAAGAAATTGAAGATTATCTTGATACTAAATGTAAAGACATAGTAGCGAAAGGCAAGGAGCCAATCACTCCTAGGAAGACTGCCAGCTTAGAAAGACTTATGAACAGGGCATTTACCCAGGCATTGTTCCAAGGAAGACAGGACGTTAGCAGTATAGATATCTTAATTTCAATATTTGCAGAGAAGAAAAGCTATGCGGCATTCTTTTTGAAAAAACATAAAGTCGATAAGCAGGATCTTATGGATCTAGTTTCAACTGAAACTATATTGGATGAGGGCATGGCAGGCATAACCGGACAACAATCTCCGCAAGGTGAACAAAAATTAAGACCTAATCAAGCAGATAGAATTTTAAAAAGCTACTGCGAAAATTTGAATCAAAAATATTTCGATAAAAAAATAGATCCAGTAATTGGACGAGAACAGGAAACAGATCAACTAAAACAGATTCTTGCAAGACGTAATAAAAACAATGTCCTAATCGTTGGAGATCCTGGAGTTGGAAAAACAGCGGTGGTAGAAGGCCTAGCAAGAAGAATTGCCAAAAACAAAAGTGATGTACCAGAATATTTGAAAAATCATATTGTATGGAGTTTGGATATTAATAGTCTTTTAGCTGGTTCTAAGTTTAGAGGAGATTTTGAGGAAAGGTTAAAATTGATTGTAAACGCACTTGATCAGAAAGGCAAAGCAATATTATTCATTGATGAGGCACATATGATGGTAGGAGCAGGTGCTACTGGACAGGGTAATAGTATGGACATGGCAAATGTTATAAAGCCTGCATTATTAAAAGGGTCAATAAAAGTAATAGCCAGCACTACTTGGGAAGAATACAGGAAGTATTTCGAAAAAGATAGGGCACTTATGAGGAGATTTCAAAGACTACAAGTAGGCGAGCCGACTAATGAAACTGCTGTTAAAATACTAAAAGGTGTTAAACAATACTATGAGAAGTTTCATAAATGCACAATCACAGACGAGGCGTGTGAGGATGCTGTTGAATATTCTGCAAAATTTATTGCTGATAAAAAACTTCCAGACAAAGCAATAGATATTATTGATGTGGCCTGTGCAAGACTAAGGCTGAAAGGCATAAAGGATGGTAAGATTGATCATGAAGAAATTATTCATGAAATATCTAACATGACAGGTATTAGTATTGAACAACTATCTCAAAAACAGGCAAGTAATCTAAAAACACTCGAAGAAAAAATGAAACTACAAGTTTTTGGACAGGACAAAGCAATCAACACAATAGTTGATAAAATCCTAGTGGCAAGGGCTGGATTGAAGTCATTGAATAAGCCCGTTGGATCATTCCTATTTTTGGGGCCTACTGGTTGCGGTAAAACGGAAACTGCAAGACAGCTGGCCAAAACACTAGGGGTTGAACTACTTAGATTTGACATGTCTGAGTACCAAGAGAAGCATTCAATAGCAAAATTAATTGGATCTCCTCCAGGGTATGTAGGATTTGAAGATTCTCAAATGGGAGGCGGTATGTTTGTCAATGAAGTTGAAAAGAATCCACATGCAGTTGTACTATTTGATGAGGTTGAAAAAGCACATCGTGACGTATCTAATATGTTGTTACAGGTAATGGATTATGGTACTGTCACAGGATCCAATGGAAAAAAAGCAGATTGTAGGAATATCACATTGATAATGACTTCTAACTTAGGAGCAGAAGCAAATGAACGTAACAACATCGGCTTTGGATCGTTTGAAAGGACTGGAGAAGATGACACGGCTATGAGAAGATTCTTTCCACCTGAATTTAGAAATAGGCTTGATGCAGTAATTAAATTTAACAAGTTAGCAAAAGAGACAATGAAGTCAATTGTTAAAAAATTCTTGCAGGAGTTGAACACAATGACTGTTGAAAAAAGTGTTGAAGTAAATGCAACAGATTCTGCAATAGATTTCTTGATAACCAAAGGATTTGACGCAAAACTAGGAGCAAGACCATTACAAAGAGTTATTGATGAAGAAATTAAAAAACCATTATCAAGGATGATTCTATTCGGAGAACTACAAGAAGGTGGTATGGTTGAAGTAGGTTTAACAGATGATGTTGTTCCGAAACTTAACGTATCCTTTAAAGCAAAAAAAGTTATTCAAAACTTCAAACCAAAAATTGCAAATGAGAAAACACCACAATAAACTGTATTACGGACAGTATAGATATAAAAGTGTTTTCAAAATGCCTGGTAGTTTAATGTTTTATCCAACAACCGATCAATACCTACATGGATTAAAAAAGAAGCACCCAGGATTAAATGACTTGAATAGTCTAGCAGATTTCATTATTAAAAACAGGAAAAAAATAAAATTTAGAATACAAGATAAAAAAAGTATTTTTTACACCAACATGGATCATGCACAGGAGTTAATCTCCAGATTTTGGAAGTATTGGTATGATTTCACCATGGTAGACCCTAAGTTTGTTAAAAATAGGAAAGACATTGTGATATGTGACAGACTTCCGCATGGCAAATATCAATATCAGATACACTTGAAAAAAGACGCCCAGCATCATATAACAAAAGATGAGAAAGCGGCCCTGTGGAACTTTATTAAAAACAACAATGATAACTGTCTAATAACAAGCGGTCCTGTTGAAACATTTTTATCAGATGTTGTTGATTGGTTATATGGTGGTTATTATTTTTACGTGAAAAAAGAATCTACAATATCTGCGTTGTACATATTGGCAAACAACATAATTGATAAAGTTATAAAATACGAAAAGGTTAAAAAGAATGGAAGCAATTAAAAAATTAAAGGATGGAAACATATTTGGCAAAGACAGCATAGTGGAGACATATATTGAAAAAAGTTTATGGGGTTCACCGGTCTATAAGAGAAGTCTACTAAAAGTTAAAGAAGCTAATGAAACAGAATGTGTCTGCGAAGAGCTTGGTCAAGCGGATGGTAAGGCACATAAAATAAAGTATATTAATATACTAACCGTTGACGGGCAAGAGCCAAATGAACTTGCCGCTGTGTACGGGCTTGGACCTAAAACAGCAAGATTTAAGAAACCAAAAGACGAATAAATAACAGTATGGCACAGACAAGCACTACACTATCAGGCGAAAAAACGCATAAGGCCGACATATCTGGATCGGATATCAGTTTCAATGCTACGGGCTCTACTTACAAGATCACAAGCACAACCACCACTCTAAATAACTTCGAGGTTAGAGATCTTATCACTGTATCAGGCACCGTGAACAACAACAAAACTTTTACAGTAAAAGAAGTGACTGATGCAAATAACCTAGTGGTTGAGGAAATTGTTACAACAGAAACAGCAGATGGTTCAAGCACAACCACGTTAGATCATACAGGATTTGTCACAGATAAAACAAAAGGTGATGGATATTATTCACAACCTGACGGTGTGCATACGGTGGTTTACCAAGTGTTAAACAGAGGTGATTCGACAGATGATTTTAACGGCACTGTGAAAATGCAAGGATCACTTGCAACCACTCCTACCGAAGATGACTTTTTTGATATAGCCGATACTACATTCACTTCAGATCAAAGCACAACAATAGCTACTTTCAACTTTACTGGTAATTTTGTATGGGTACGGGCTAAGGTAGAGACCACAAATGCATCAGGAAACGGTGCGATGGTCACTAGCATACTATTCAATAACTAAAAAAATCGCATAAACACTAGGTCTTTGCAAGACCAACTTTAGTTGACAAAAGTTGATCTTATGTTATACTAGTAATATGAACGACAAAGACTTAGAACAGATCAATACGATTGATGTGAATGTCACTGCGGAGTCAATGGACGCCCATGTGATTTGCCTTAGGGAGAACGGTTATAAGGTTCTCAAAACTTCTTCAGCATACACCAGATACCTAATGTTCTTTATGTTAGGAGCATTTATCATGGGCAGTGTGCTATGAGGTCACTTAAGAACACAGCATTAGCGACTATACTTGCCAGCACACTTACAGCCTGCGGTGGGGGTGGAGGAGGTGGACCAGCTGGTGACATTAATAATTTTGTACAAGAAGATTTGTCTAATTTAAATGGAAGTGCTAGTCTCGTAAGTTCATACAGCAATCTTTTGACAGATTTCAATAGTGTTGTCTCTGGAGGCAATTTTTCAGCCATACAAGGAGTACTTACTGGGCCAAACGCAGACGACATAAACAAGGCCAATCAGCTGTTAACCATGCTATCGACAGCAGAGTCACTCTGGACACAGACAGAGGCTTTAATTGAAAATCAAGCAGACAGTGACAAGTACAAGATCTACAAATCAGATTCTTATAAAAATGCATACGCATCTTTACTATATCTAAAAAATCATGTCAAGCCTATTATACAAAAGGTTGCCAATGGAAAAACAATAACACTTACGGAATACAACAAAGTTGACAAGGCTGATAAGGCAAATGAAATTATCAATTTAGAAAAGTCTAGCACAGCTAAAAATTATGTTGAGACAAAAATTATAAAAAACACAAAAACAATAACTGCCGATTCATCTAATAGTGTTGACTCCGCAGGTGCGTCAACTATAACTTACACTGATTGGAAAACAGTATATCAAGGTGGTGGTGATGAAACTAGGACTAAAACTACATCAGTTGCAAATTTAAGAACAACCACAGTCACAAGATGCACATATCAAAGGACAAATATACTAGATGGGTCATTTAAGGACGGACCGCAGACGTGTTCAGTTTTAAGCACTACAACAACAGATCTTGATCCCACAATTACAACCGAGACTGAAACCAGGACAGGTAATAATCCTGTTATATCAACTGTGGACATAGATCCTAGCATAGTTACAAGCACTGAAGAAACTAATGAGATAGTTACCCAAACATACACAGATGCATCTGAAACATCCACAGATATAGAAGAAGGCTCTTCAACAACAAACACCGCCCAGAGAGATGTAACGACTACGGTAGATCACGGCAATAATACATCAACCGTCACAGTTACAAGATATATCGATACCACTGTTACAACTCCTATTACCACTAAAGTTTATAGAACAAGACATTTCACAGACACTACTACCAAGAAAACAAGAACAATAACAACAACCACTGCAAGGCAAAAAGTCACGTATAAGGATGGCACCACAGAAGTTATAAATGGCTCAGCAACTACAAAGGCAGGTGACTGGAAAACTATCACAGTCGGGACTAATCAGTATTCAAAAAATATACTGCAAAATGAAACTAAAAGTGAACGTGTTGTAACAACAAGCAATGCCGGAACGCAGATTAGTTCTCAGCTTGTATCAAATACCTACACTGATAATGATAAAAATTTAGGTACAAAAACAGCTGGCATGAGTGCGACTGTCAGTGATCACCAAACGGCAGAATACAATTCTAATCATGGCCTAAACATGATAAATGCCGCTGATGCTTATGCTAAAGGGTGGACCGGCAAAGGCGCTGTATTAGGCGTGATAGACACTTGGCAAGATACAACAAACGAAAAACTAGACGGCAAATATCTGTATTACAAAAATTACGATCTATATCATAGTGAACCTAAAAAAACTCAGACACATGGTACCAAAGTCGCAAGTATTATTGCAGGCTCTAGAGATGGTGACAGCATAGATTCCAATGGTAGATTGACAACAGGCGATTATGAAGTAAAAACAAAATATAAAAATGGAAGTCCATACAATGAATATACACTTAAGAAAAATAATAATATGCATGGTGTCGCTTTTGATTCTAAGTTAGTTGGTGCAAATGTTGATAGATTCAGTAGTGGTAGTATCTCCAAAGGGCAGGCACAAAATGCACTTCATGATTTTGCGAAACTGAAGTCTCCAAAAGCGGATGGCGGTGAGGAAATGAATATTGTTGCAGTGAACATGAGTTTTAACACTCCTTCTCTTTTTTATAAGTGGGATTCGGCACAGAATAAAATTGTTTCAACGGTTACACAATTAAATGATGGCACTTACAATGCAAGTGAAATAATTGATAAGATAAAAGCAAATTCATACGGAGATGCCAAATACTGGAAAGTAGCAACAGATAATGACATCATTCTTGTGAATTCAGCTGGAAACTATGGCTTTGAACACGCAGGTGATCCTGGTATATGGGCCGTGGAAGAAAATACAGACGGCACCTTGGTGCTAGGTGGTAAAATGGTGATAGTAGGAAGTTGGGATGGTTCTGGTATCAGCGGAAACAAAGCTGGTCATGTTTGTCTTCAAATAAATTCAGCTAACAACACCTGTAATGACAAACATAGGTTAAGTGATTTTTATATTTTAGCTCCTGGCACAAACATAATGGGAGCAGATCCAGGTAATGAATATTCGACTGGAAGCGGTACTTCTTTTTCCGCTCCACATGTCACAGGAGCATTTGGTGTAATACATCAGATGTGGCCTTACATGAAAGGAGAAAATCTAGTAAAACTTGTAATGAACACGGCAGATAAAAACTTGCCCAACTATAATGTCAATATACATGGCCAAGGTTTGCTTGACTTAGACGAAGCAACTAAACCACAAGGTGCAGTGGGGATCGTTACAACAGGTAGAGTGGATCACCCTGTAGTAAGTCTTAACAACACATATTTTTCGACAGGAACTGCGTTGCCATCTAGTTTATCAAATCTCAAAATAATGGTGCTTGATGATTACGATAGGAATTACTATATGGACATAGGATCAAGTTTTGTTGTAAAAGACAAAAGAAAGATGTCCGATATAGATGCTCTGAACAACGGATATTTTTATATGCCATTGAATAACATGTATGGATCATTCGCACAGGGTGGACAGTTTGATCTTGGGTACATGAATTTTGGTTTGTACACGGGGGAGAATGGCAATGGTGACTATTCTGCCAATATAGGTAAAAGGTTTTTTATAACAGACAAATTTGCCATTAGTACTAACATAGGACAAATGAATGAGTCAGAGACATGGCTAGGTAATAAATCCGATGGGGTACTTGCAGTAGGCAATGATAATATTACAAACTATAAACAGATAGGTGTTAGCTATCAGCTAGGAAATAACGTCCTAAGCCTTGATTATACAAGGGGAAATACTGACATTAACACTGCGGACAATAGTTTGATTAAATCATTCTCAGATGTAGAAACAGAGTCTTATAGACTTGCGTATGAAGTACATAAAGATGAGAATAACACTCTCGGTTGGTCGTTCTCGCTTCCAAGTCATGTAACCAAAGGTAGCATGAATATGGAGGTAGCCGAGAGTGTAAACCTTGATGGTAGTATCAATTACACTAGTATTAATTCAGAATTGGCATCAGATAAACAGGAAAAAAACATAGGATTCTTTTATAACCATACTCCAGCTAACGACATGGATTCAAGCTTTAATTTTACTGCTGAATACAGGCAGGACATATCAGGAGTAGCTGGTAATGATGGCGTACAAGTGGGAATGAATTATGTTAAAAAGTTCTTTGGTGCATGTAAATTTTTATGGAAGAAAAATCCAAAGTGCTATGACAAAAACGGTAAATTAAAAGCAGAAATAATGTCATTAATGAATGGCCAATCTTTTACTAATCTTGATAGGCATGGGCTAGTATATGACATGAAGACAGACAAGTTTGTTCCAATTAATAATGGACATACAAAAATCAAATAATTACAATATATGAACAAGGTAATTGAAGATAGACTTACACAATCTTATGAAGCAGGTTTCACAACGAATGTTGAATCTGAAACCTTGCCTCCAGGACTTGATGAAAATGTAGTACGTAAAATCAGTGAAATTAAAAAAGAGCCTAAATGGCTTCTAGATTTTAGGCTTAAAGCTTATGATAGGTGGAAAATACTCAAAAAACCAAATTGGGCAAATTTAGACATAGAGCCTATCGACTATCAAGGAATCAGTTATTACTCTGCACCCAAAAAAGGCCCAGCGAGTTATGACGAAGTGGATCCTGAGATTAAAAAAGATTTCGAAAAACTTGGGATACCATTGAACGAAAGAGCGGCCCTGGCTGGGGTAGCCGTTGATGCTGTTTTTGATTCGGTTTCCGTTGCAACCACATTCCAAAAAGATTTAGAAAAATTAGGTATAATTTTTTGCAGTTTTAGTGAAGCAGTAAAAAAATGTCCTGAGTTGGTTAAGAAATATCTAGGATCAGTTATTCCAATAAGCGATCATTCTTTTGCGGCGCTTAACTCGGCTGTGTTCACTGACGGTTCATTTGTCTACATTCCTCCAAATACAAAATGTCCAATGGAACTCTCTACATATTTTAGAATTAATGCAAAAAACACAGGACAATTTGAGAGAACTTTAATTATTGCAGACAAAGGCAGTTATGTCAGTTACTTAGAAGGTTGCACCGCTCCTATGAGAGATGAAAATCAATTACATGCGGCCAACGTTGAACTGGTTGCTTTAGACGATGCAGAGATAAAATATTCAACAATACAAAACTGGTACCCAGGAGATCCAGTGACAGGAAAAGGTGGCATTTACAATTTTGTTACAAAACGTGGAAAATGTAAAGGAAGAAACAGTAAAATTACATGGACTCAATTTGAAACTGGATCTAGACTTACTTGGAAATATCCTAGCTGTATTTTACTTGGAGATAATAGCATAGGCGAATTTTACAGTGTGGCCTTAACTAACGGCAAACAGCAGGCCGACACAGGCACCAAAATGATACACATAGGAAAAAATACAAAAAGCACAATTATATCAAAAGGTATAAGTGCAGGAAATAGCCATAATACATATCGAGGCATGGTCAAGGTAATGAAGAGGGCTGACAACTCAAAAAATTATACCCAGTGTGATTCATTAATGATGGGGAGTAAATGCAGTGCTTCTACAGTACCTGAGATAACAAATGCAAACAAATCAAGCAACGTCAATCACGAGGCAACAACTAGTAAATTAGATGAGGAACAACTCTTTTATGCAATGCAGAGAGGCATCAACGAAGAAGATAGTATCAATATGATAGTGTCTGGATTTTGTAAAGAAGTTTTCCAAAAGTTGCCTATGGAATTTGCGGTTGAGGCAAATAAATTATTAGAAGTTAGTATGGAGGGCTCTGTAGGATAATGGATACAATAGAAATTACTTGCACAAATAACGGAAAGAGCAAAGCCGCAGAGGTGCTTAATAAAAATGACAAGTACATCAAGTGTGTGCTTGAAGGCACTCAGATAACAATTGAAATGCATAGGCATGATTTAAATAAACCATATATCGGCCACGCGGCAGGTTTAGAATTTACATGGCAACAGAAAAATTAAAATTCGTAGTTGAACTTTATGCCACTTATTGGCAAAACCCACCTGTTGCGGAAATACTAATCAATAATGATAGTAAATTTAAAGGTGAAATAACAACAGATAAGGAAAATCCAACCAGGATTGAATTTGAACAAGAATTTGAGGATGGTCAGCCTTTTGATATAATTATAGACAGAACAAACAAAGGAAAATACGACACTATAGTCAACGCAAAGGGTGACATACTGCATGATCAGATCTTGCACATAAAATACATGGAAGTTGACGAAATCGATCTAGGATCTGTGTTATATGAGGGCGTATATACACCTGCATATCCTGAACCATGGGCCACACAACAGCGAGACAAAGGCATAGACTTGCCTGAAAGCCAAAAGAACAATACAATTTTAGGACATAACGGTGTTTGGAAATTGTCTGCAAAATCTCCTTTTTACATGTGGCTATTAGAGAATCTGTACTAATAAATATGCTTGTATGAGAGCATCTCAATTCATAAATGAAAATATCGACTCGGACGCAGTTAACGAACTGGATTTGTTTATAATGAACAATGAAGATCTTTATCGTAGACGTTTTATGCCCATCATCTCTAATCTAAAACGTAAAATTAAAAAAGGTATATATGATCACGAAAAGGCCAAAAAGCTTTGGATGTACTTGGTCGATGATGCGGCAAAACAATACGTCAAAGAGTATGGAAGTGTAGATCAAGATGTTAAAGACATGTTTCCCAAAGAAACAAGAAATCAAGTGGCTTCTATTCTTGCAGACAGAGAAAAATCTAATATAGAGCTAGGCGAATACGATGTTACTCAGGGAACTATTTCTTAAAGAAGACGATAGGTCAGTTGCTGTCTTTGCCTTTGGTAGGTTCAACCCTCCAACAATAGGACATCAAAAACTTTTAAGTAAAGTGCTAGATACTGCCACGGAACTTAATGGAAAAGGCTATGTGTTCCTTTCTCAGAAACAAAACAACAAGACAGACCCTTTGACATTCAAAGAGAAACAAGATTACATACAGATGTTTTATCCAAATTTAGCAGTGGGTGATGCCGCTGTCAAAACAATCGTGCAGGCATTACAAAAGATACAAGCCGAAGGTCGCACTAGAATTGTTATGATAGCAGGTTCTGATAGAGTGAAAGAATTTGAGCAATTATTGAACAAATACAACGGAAAGCCTGATAAAGCAGGCAACGAACTTTATAAATTTGACAAAATTGATGTTATCAGTGCAGGCGAGAGAGATCCAGATCAGGAAGGTGCCGCTGGTGCTTCTGCTTCAAAGGCCAGAGATCTTGCCAATAAAGGGCAGGAACAAGAATTTATTAGAATTGTTATGGGTGGTAATACCGGTAAGAAGCTATACAATATTTTACAAGATAGACTCTCAGAGCAGATTGACGAAAACAACAAAAAGTTGTATAATGAACAAATGGATGGTAAACCTACAGTATATCTAGATATGGACGGTGTCCTGGCTGACTTTTTTGGTGGCGTTGAAAAAATGTATGGCGTTGAACATTGGAAACAGCTGACAAATGATAAGACAAAAGATCTTAAAAAGGAAGTTATAGACAGGATTACTGGTACAGATTTTTTTGCGACATTGCCTAAATTCAAAAGTGCTGATGCTTTAATTGATATGGTTAAAGAATTTACAGGCGGAAAATTTAGCATTAACACTTCTCCATTAAGAGGCGACCATGAAAATAGTGCAAAGTACAAGAAGGTCTGGATACAAAATCATATCGAGCAACCAGATGAAGTTGTTGTTACCGGCAGAAAAGAATCTTATGCAAAAGACAAAGGTACAGGAGTACCTAATATCCTTATTGACGATAGACCAGTCAATATAGAACGTTGGCAAGGAGCGGGAGGCTATGGAATTCTTTACCAAGCTAATCGAGATCAGTTAAGTAAAGTAAAAAAGGCCCTTGACAACTATGGAAGAGACCAAGAATAATTATTTTTGCATTCAGCCATTCGTTAACATTACAGCAAAAAGCGATGGAAATTATTATCCGTGCTGTCTTGCACAAAAGTCTTTTGGTGGGTATGAAAAAACCTCAGTAAGCGAATATTATAATTCAAAATTCCTAAAGGATCTAAAGAAGAACTTATTAAATGGGAAAAAATTGGAACTTTGTCAAAGTTGTCACACTCAGGAGGAAGTACATAAGAGAAGCCATAGGCAAGAATATAACAAATTTTTCAAAATAAAAGATAAGCAAAATATTTCTTACTATGAAAAAATTGTTAAAAATTATAAGATACAAGATCTGGAAAAACCGTTGCTGGCAGAATTACACATAACAAACCTATGTAATCTCAAATGCCTCACTTGTAGTGAAGTTGCTAGTAGTCAGATACATGCTGAAAATAAGAAACTAGGCATTCTCGAGAATCCAGATGCAGACTATAACAAAGTTGTTGTACATTCTATGAAAGCTTTAGAAGAAATAATACATCCTAACCTAATACAACTAAATGTGCGGGGTGGAGAAACTTTTATTGTGCCGCAACTCAAAAAATTGTTAAAAGGAGTGAGTCCAGAAAAGGCTAGGAACATAACACTTAAGATTGAAACTAATGGCACTAACACGCCTGATAGGGAATGGTTAGACATATTCCGAAAATTCAAAAAACTTGTTGTTAATATAAGCATTGATGCATATGGCGAGGACAATCATTACGTAAGATATCCTTCACAGTGGTCAAAAATCCTAAAAACAATTCAATGGTTTAGAAGTAATGATTTGATGTTTTTTATTAATACTGTTGTATCAAATTTAAACATAATGAACATAGATAAACTTTTACGTTGGATACAAAAAGAAGAGTTACTTTGTTATGTCTATGTTTTACACAATCCTATTTTCTTTAGACCAGATAATTTACCAAAGGAATGCCTGGAACTGGCCATTGAGAGGCTGTCAAAAGTTCCAAGAATATACAAAAATCCCGACACAGTGGACTCGGTTGACAATCTAGTAATCATGTGTAAAAATAAACTTAAAACAGATATGAATAGGCTACAATGGAAATTATTTGTAAAAGAAGTCAGTATGCGAGATAAACACCGTGGAAATGACATCACAAAAATGATTCCTGAGCTTACTCCTTACTTCAAAACAATAAATATGGACAATGCCAAAATATAGTGGAATAAACAGGCCTTACGAAATAAAAGGTGAAGATAAATCTCCGGCTGAACGCCAACGAGAATTAGATGAAAAAATGAAACAATTTCTAGCAAAAGGTGGTGAAATTAAAAAAGAGAAGCCACGTATAACAAAACAGATGCTAGATAATTGGAAGTTTTAATGGATAGTTGTTGCACCAGGAAACGCAAAAAGAAAGATTACCTATTCTTACCTTTGGCAGTGTTAGGCTGTATTGTAAGTTTAGGTATATTGTTAGGAATTGAAATAATTGTCCTGACAAGTTTAGGAATTATGTAATGAACATAGAAGATCTCAAAAAACTAGCAGGCATAGATAAGCCCTCTGAAGATGCGTCAATGGGCGAAAATTTAAGCTATATAGGAACTGCTAAGAGTCAGTATCAGAAAAAACATAACATACAACCAGGCACAGACGAGTGGTTCAAACTATGGTTTGCGAAGCCAAAACTAACAGGCGAGAACCCAATGCCCAAGTCCAAAACAAAATAAATACTCGCATATATGCGAGCCTCAGACCTTATAAAAGAACGTAATTGCCCAAGAACACGTGCAAAAGAGTGTAGCTGTTCAAAAGTTAACTCTTTAACAGAATCTTTGGACACGGTTATAGCCCAGTGTGAGTTACAGCATTCTGACACGGTAAAAGGTACAGTATTGTTGATGCAGGCACCTGGCACCCCTACACTTATTCAAGGAACTATTACAGGATTAATGCCAGGCAAACACGGGTTTCATATACATGAATTTGGAGATATGAGTGATGGTTGTAAAAGTATGGGTGCCCATTATAATCCTGACGGAGTTGATCACGGAGATTTACAACAAGGTCATGTAGGTGATCTAGAAAATGTAGTTGCAAACGAAGACGGAGTGGCAAAATTTAGTATTACTGCACCAAGGGTCGACTTAATAGGCGATAGATCAGTAATTGGTCGTGGATTGGTAATACATGAAGATGAGGACGATCTAGGGAAGGGCGGAGACGCTGAAAGCCTTAAAACAGGAAATGCAGGTGAAAGATTAGCCTGTGGAGTAATAGTAGTGAGAGATAACAAATGAAGTTTTTAATTTTTAACGGAAGCCTTAAACCTGATGCAGAATCAAATACATTCTCTGTGTGTAAAATGTTGCAACTGGCATTTGACAAGTTAGGACACGAATGTGAAATAGTTACTTTGAGAGATCTTGATTATGAAGGCGCGACAAAGGATGTCGATGACGAGCTGAAACCACACATAATGAAAATATTTAAAATGGATGGAATAGTGTTTGCAACTCCAATCTGGTGGGGAGGTCATAGCTGTTACATACAATCTATGTTTGAAAGATTAGATCCAATATACAGTTGGGCAAAAGATAACAAGTATCAACCATTTTATAATAAAGTTTTCGGGACATTAGTATCAGGCGGAGGAGATGGTTTCCAGCACATACACGGCAACTGCTACAACTTTGCCGCTAACCTAGGATTTACGATACCACCCAATTGCAACATTGAATCTAAAGCACAGGGTATCGAAGAAATTACAAAAGACGAAGACACTGTCAACCAGGTCAAAAACTGTGCCATCAACATGGTGACTTGGGCAAAGATACTGAAAGAAGGAAACCCAACCTTAGACGCAAGGCACGGGACAGTTGATGTCAGTGCAGTAGGTGGCGAAACCGATTACGCATTTAGTGATGACCTTAACGAAGGAAAAAGAATACCACGGAAAAAAGGACAAAAGCGAAAAAGTAAAAAGCACTCTGACCTTTACACCGACGAAGATCCGAAAGGCACAATACACGGATTAGGATTCAAGGACGAGGCCGCGGCAAGATCAAGTGTTGCTAAGATTAGAAAGTCTGGCAGATCACATGCACACAAGATACAGGCGGCTGTGGCAATGGAGCAAAGAGCGAGAGCGGCAGGCAAGTCAGGACCAGCGGCAATCTATCGTAAATTTATAAACTCCATGAAAAAGAAAACAAAAGCTAAAAACAAAAAGAAATGAAGATACGTGAGATAACAGAATATGTTAGAACTTACGTGCATCCAGACGTAGAAAAACAATTAAAAAAATATGAAAAGAGAGCAACTAAAAGAACAAGGATGGGTTATGCACCTGGTTACATGGCATACCCTTACAGAGTAGAAGGTAAAAAATGGAGTGCAAAATATAAGAAATCTATAAATTGTTCTAATCCAAAAGGATTTTCACAGAAGGCTCATTGTGCAGGTAGGAAAAAGAAATGAAAATTAAAGAATTTGTAATTATGCCTCAGTCTATCAAGCCCATGGGACTTATTCATAAGCCTGGCAGTGGTCCCGACAATAGATTTGATTTTATCAATAAAGCCAATAACAAAGGTAACGAAACCAAAGAAGCACCACCGGGCACTTATTTCACAAAGTCAGGCAACCTCGTAAAAGGGAGACTCACAAAGGATGCTAAGGCGAAAGGAGCCAGACAAACAGATCCAAAAGATAACCAAAGATCAAAGGTTCCACCTGTTACACAACGTAACGAAGAGGCCGCAGGCGTAGGTATCATTACAAAACAAAACACCACAGCAGATGTCAAACCTGGTGAAACCACAAGGCAAGCGAACAAACTACATTTAGGACTTACAAAAAAAGGTCTACCTGCCAAAGGAATGAGAGAAAATTTTGCTGATAAAAAAGTCAAGGGCAAAAGTAGGCCTGGTCGTGTAAAAAGATCAGGAGCAAGTTGTAAAGGCTCTGTAAGTTCTCTTAGATCAAAGGCAAAAAAGTACGGCGGTGAACGTGGCAAAATGTATCACTGGTGTGCCAACATGAAGTCAGGACGCAAAAAGAAAAAATAATTACTTCTGTATGAAGTATTTGCTTGGCGTCGGAATAATATATAAACCTTACAGAAAAAAATGTAGGATTATAATATCAACTGATGACATGATGATAGATGATTATTTTCTTGAACAAAGTATAGACTCTGTAAATTTTTATACAGGCAAACCTAAAAATAAGAAAAATCATAGAGG